>ENA-UOJF01000054-UOJF01000054.1-human-gut-metagenome-genome-assembly--contig:-P74-NODE-54-length-118002-cov-14.907984_pt1 | contig 118002 bp, 86 predicted proteins | sample MGYA00242344_ERZ723891 | MGnify/ENA metagenome assembly ERZ723891 | reverse complement strand
ATGGAAAAACAAAATAGGCTTCTTCAAAATTTCATGCCTACCTTTTCATCAAAAGGCGCCGGCTTTTACCTAAAAGACGCCGGGAAATTATCAAAACACGCCGGATATTTGGAGGATATATATGGAACAAATCAAAATGATGACTCGCCTTTGTATAAGTAATATTTTGTTGGGTATGTACGTAATAGTGATGGACTAAATGTTAAAGAAGGTGTGCTTTTGGGCACACCCTCTTGGGTTATTAGCAATGTTCTTTCTCTACATCTTCGGCGTGCAATGGGATCTTCTTGCCCAGCAGACGAGCGCCGTTTTCTGTGATCAGATAATCTTCTTCGTTGCGGATACCGCTGAAGTCTTTGTAGGTTTCCAGCTTGTCGTAGTTGAGGAACTCGGTGAATTTATTCTCACTTCTCCAGAGATCGATCAGTTCAGGAATGAAATAAATACCCGGTTCGATGGTCAGGACGAAGCCCGGCTCCAGTTCGCGGCCCAGGCGCAGTGATTTACGTCCGAACTGTGTACTCTTCGGCTGTCCGTTGTAGCCAACGTAGACTTCACCCAGGTTTTCCATATCGTGTACGTCGAGTCCCATCATGTGGCCCAATCCGCAAGGCATAAACATGGCGTGGGCACCGGCTTTAACAGCTTCCATCGGGTCGCCTTTGGCAAAGCCCAGGCTTTTCATGCCTTCCATAATCACGGCACACGATTTTTCATAGACATCGACAAACTTGATACCCGGACGCAGAGCGGCAACGGCTGCTTCGTGGGCAGCTACCTGGATGTCGTAAACATCGCGTTGGCGCTGGCTGAATTTCTTGTCGGCCGGAATGGTCGACGACATGTCGCCGGCATATCCCATCTCTGTTTCAGCACCGGCATCCAGCAGCAGCATGTCGCCCGGTTTGATCAGATGACTGTGGTCATGGTTGTGCAGTGTCTGACCGTTGACGGTAGCGATCGTTGGGAACGACAGTTCGTAATTGTGCTTGTAGGCTGTCTCAGCAACAACGGCAGCCACATCACTTTCACGGATGCCCGGACGGACGGTACGCATGGCAGCCAGGTGCATATCGGCAGTTACCACGCAGGCCTTTTCGATTTCGGCTATTTCTTCCGCGCTCTTGTAATTACGCTGGTTGACTACGCCCAGGATGAACGGAACAGACGGCTGTTCTGCTCCCGGCATGACGCCCAACCAGGCAAACAGCTTCAGCTGATGTTCAGCCCGGTAAGTCGGCAGGTAGTGGATCTGCTGTCCTTTCTGTTGCGCGTTCTTCAGATACGCTTCAATTTCCTTAAACGGACGGACTTCCTTGATACCGGCAGCCTCGCTCTTTTCTTTCAGCGTCGGTTGAATACCCATCCAGACGATGGCATCGATGGTCAGCTCATCACCAAAGATGATTTCGCGGTCATTATCAATATCAATGATAGCAGAAAGCCCTGCATACGGAAGTCCGAAGAAATAAAGGAAAGTAGAATCCTGGCGGAAGTGGTACGTGTTGTCTGCATAATTCATACCTGATTCGTCGTTACCCAGGAAAAGCAACAGACCGGAACCGATGGTCTGTTTCAGTTTAGCTCGGCGAGCTATATACGTGTCTTTACTAAACATAGCAATATGATTTTTTTGATTTAACAGAACCAAAGGTAGGAATATTTTCAGAATATGTGTGTTAAGTAATATTATTTCGCTTTTTTCTGATAATATTCGTAGCGTTTCATGATTTCGCTGACATAAGCGAATGTTTCTGAGCCGCGCAGATAACCGTGTTTGCATACCGGGTCGTTATAATATTCCGGATCATTCTTCAGGCGGATGAATTCGGCCACGTTCTTGTCCCACACCAGCGGATCTTTCCCGTACTTCTCTGCCAGTTTCTGGGCATCATAGACGTGCCCGATTCCGGCATTGTAGGCAGCCAGTGTGAATTTGATCTTCTCTTCCGGGTCTGTGATTTCACTGAATCCCTGGCGGAAACGGCGCAGACATTCAACGCCTGTCCGGATACCGGCATCCGGGTCTTTCAGTTCGTGTGGAGATACACCTAAGCGGCGGGCCGTATTCGGCATGATGCCCATCAGTCCTTCGGCTCCTGCCCAGGAAACGACATGCGGATTGAACTTAGACTCCTGATAAGAGATGGAAGCCAGCAGGCGCCAGTCCCAGCCCAATACTTCGGCATGCTTCTTGAAGAGGTTGTCGTAGGGCGAAATATGTCCGTTCTTGACTTCCGGAATATCGAAACCTTCCGACACCTTGCTCAGTTCGAAATAGCGTTTGGTGATGGTTCGGAAAGACTGGTTCCGCTTGGTATCGGTGGCCCACTGGTTGATAGCGGCAGCCAGTAAGAGAGCATCTTTCCGTACGGCCCACGACGAGCGCTGCGGAAAACTGATCTTTAGCTGGATGTTGATATTCCAGTAATACGTCTTGTTCAGTCGGGCAATGTTATCATCACTAACGGTATAGGGAATTTCTCCGTTGGAAACCATGCTGATCAGGTCTTCGTTGGACAACGAATCTTTTTCGAGGGAGATAATTTCCAGTCCTCCGCCTAATTCCTCGTTGAGGTTGTTCAGCCGTTCTTCGTATTTGGAGTTTTTCTGTACGTAAATCTTTTTCCCAATCAGTTCGGTGACATCCTTCAGGATCGTATCTCCTTTGTTGGCCCGTTGGACAATCACCTGGCTGGTCTGCTGTTCGTGTCCGCAGAACAGCACTTCCTGCTTGCTCTGGTTGCTGATAAAGATCGGGTAGGCGATTACATCTGCTTCGCCGGCATGCAGCATGGAAACCAGCTGAGCCGTGCTTTGGGCAATCTTGATTTCCAGCTCCAGTCCCTGCGACTGGGCGAAGTCTTCAATCAGGTCGTATTCGTATCCCATCGGCTGCATCTTGTACTGGAAATACGAAGTAGAGCTGTATAAGGTGACCGCCGTCAGCTTCCCTTTTTCTTTCAGCTGCGGCAAGTCGGCTGTAGGCGTGCATTCCTCTTCCTCCTGTTGCTTCCCGTTGCTGTGACAACCGGATAGCAGCAGTAGTAATGTGAAGAAGAGGAAGCAGAGTCTGGGCATGATTTATGCTTGTTTTGTTTCAGTTCTTAATTCCAGCAAGACCACATTTTCCACGTGGTGAGTATGCGGGAACATATCTACCGGCTGTACTTTCTTCACGGCATACGCTCCGTCGAGGAGACTTAAATCGCGTGCCTGAGTTGCCGGATTACAGCTGACATAAACAATCCGTTGCGGACGGGCAAACAGAATTGTCTTGATCACATCGTCGTGCATACCGGCACGTGGCGGATCGGTGATGATGACATCCGGACGTCCGTGTTCGTTGATGAAGTCTTGTGTCAGGATATCTTTCATGTCGCCGGCGTAGAACAACGTGTTCTCAATGTGGTTGAAGGCCGAGTTGACTTTGGCATCTTCGATGGCTTCAGGCACGTATTCGATGCCGATCACTTTGCGGGCCTGGCGAGAAACGAAGTTGGCGATGGTACCGGTTCCCGTATAAAGGTCGTACACCAGTTCATTCCCCGTCAGTTGGGCGAACGAGCGGGCTACCTTGTATAAGTTGTAAGCCTGAGCACTGTTTGTCTGGTAGAAAGATTTCGGTCCCACTTTGAACTTCAGTCCTTCCATCTCTTCGATGATATGATCTTTCCCTTTATAAACAAGGATTTCCTGATCGGTGATGGTATCGTTGCATTTCCCGTTGATCACGTATTGCAGTGAAGTGATTTCCGGGAATTGCTCAGCCACGTAGGAAAGCAGCGCTTCACGGCGTTCCTTATCTTCGTGGAAGAAGACAATTACCACCATCAAGTCGCCGGTCGAAGCCGTCCGGATCATCAGCGTACGGATGAAGCCTTCCTGATTCCGCAGGTCGAAGAAAGGATAACCTTCGTGCGTCAGGCAGTAATCTTTAATCGCCAGGCGGATGCGGTTGGAAATATCGTCTTGCAACCAGCATTTGTGAATATCCAGTACCTTATCGAACATTCCCGGAATATGGAAACCGACACCGTTCATGCAGTCGAACGATTCGCCGGACTGCACCTGTTCTTCCGTCAGCCATTTCTTGTTAGAAAAGGTAAACTCCAGTTTGTTACGATAAAACTGCGTATGTTCAGAGCCTAAGATAGGCAGGACTTCTTCCATTTGGATTTTACCGATGCGGGTCAGGTTGTCGATGACTTGTTTCTGTTTGTAGCGTAGTTGCGCTTCGTAGGGCAGATGCTGCCATTTGCATCCGCCGCAGACACCGAAATGTTCGCAGAAAGGTACAGCACGTTCCTCTGCATATTTGTGAAACGCAATAGCTTTCCCTTCGGCATAGCTGTGCTTTTTGCGTGTTAACTGGATATCAACTATATCACCAGGAGCGACATAAGGAACAAATACCACCATGTCGTTTACCCGAGCCAGCGCCTTTCCTTCGGCGGCCACATCTGTAATGGTTACCCCTTCCAAGACGGGTAACGGTTTTCTTTTTCGTGCCAAAATATGAATGGATTAAAAATTTTCTGGTTGCAAATGTACGGAATTTGCCGGAATAAGCGAATGAAAAGCCTATGTTTCGTCTTTTTACCTCCGTTTTACACCTTCCGGGCTGCTGATTATACAATATTTCTCGGCTGATATTCTATTCGTTTCATAAAAAAACAGTAAATTCACGCCGGAAAACGAAATGGGTTCGCAGGGTCCTCAATTCTGTACTCTGCATGATATATTTACAAACTGATAATTTAATGTCAAAAGTTTTAATTATTGGTGCCGGAGGTGTAGGTACCGTTGTTGCGCATAAGGTCGCAAAAAATGAGATCTTTACCGATATTATGTTGGCCAGCCGTACAAAGTCAAAATGTGATCAGATTGCGGCTGCTGTAGGCGGTAACCGTATTCAGACGGCTCAGGTGGATGCGGATCGTGTAGAAGAACTGGTAGCACTGATGCGGTCATTCCAGCCTGACATTGTGATTAATGTAGCTTTGCCTTATCAGGACCTGACCATCATGGATGCTTGTCTGGAATGTGGTGTGAATTATCTGGATACAGCTAATTACGAACCGAAGGATGAAGCTCATTTTGAATATAGCTGGCAGTGGGCTTATCAGGACCGTTTTAAGGAAAAGGGTTTGACCGCTATTTTGGGCTGTGGCTTTGACCCGGGTGTTTCGGCTATCTTTACAGCTTATGCTGCCAAACATCATTTCGATGAAATCCAGTATCTGGATATTGTCGACTGTAATGCCGGTAATCATGGTAAGGCATTTGCCACGAACTTCAATCCGGAAATCAATATTCGTGAGATTACTCAGAACGGCCGTTATTATGAAAATGGCCAGTGGATCAAGACCGGTCCGTTGGAAATCCATAAATCACTGACATATCCGAATATCGGAAAGCGTGATTCTTATCTGTTGTATCATGAAGAGTTGGAATCACTGGTGAAGAATTTCCCGACAATCAAACGTGCCCGTTTCTGGATGACATTCGGTCAGGAATACTTGACACACCTGCGTGTAATCCAGGATATCGGTATGGCCCGTATTGATGAAGTTGAATACAATGGTATGAAGATCGTTCCGTTGCAGTTCCTGAAAGCCGTATTGCCTGATCCGAAATCGTTGGGAGCTAATTATCATGGCCAGACTTCTATTGGTTGCCGTATCCGCGGTATTAAAGACGGAAAAGAAAGAACGTACTACATTTATAATAACTGCGATCATGAAAAAGCCTATAAGGAAACAGGTACACAGGCTGTCAGCTATACAACGGGTGTTCCTGCTGCTTTGGGTGCTGCCATGTTTGCCCGCGGTTTGTGGAAAGGCGCAGGAGTATATAATGTAGAGCAGTTTGATCCGGATCCATTCTTGGCTGAACTGGGAGAACAGGGATTGCCTTGGGTTGAAAAGTTTGATATTGACCTGGAGGTATGATCGATAAGGAAGCCTTATTAAACGAATGGGATTTCTCTACCGTGCCTTCTCCGTGCTATGTGTTGCACGAAGGCATGTTGGCTGCCAATATGGAAGTGATCGATAAGGTACGCCGGGCTACACAGGCTGAGATTATCGTTGCCTTAAAGGCCAATGCCATGTGGAGTATTTTCCCTGAGTTGAAGAAACATTCAGACGGAGCCACTGCCAGTTCGCTGGCGGAGGCTCGTTTGGTTTATGAAGAGTATGGCGAAAAGACGCATACGTATGCGCCTGTCTATGCGCCTGAAGAGATTGATGAAATCTTGCGCTACAGCAGTCATATCACCTTTAACTCGCTGACGCAGTATGCCCGGTTTGCTGAGAAGGCGCATGCCGCAGGGGTTTCTTGCGGATTACGTGTGAATCCGGAATATTCGACTGTCGAGACCGATTTATACAATCCTTGTGATCGGGGTTCCCGTTTAGGCATCTTGGCAGAAGAGCTGACGGCTTTGCCCGAAGGGATTGATGGCCTGCATTTCCACGCTCTTTGTGAGTCCCGTCCGGACGATTTGCGGAATACACTGACCGCCGTAGAAGAACGCTTCGGCAAGTTTTTCCCGCAGATTAAATGGCTGAATATGGGCGGCGGTCATCTGATGACGCATAAGGACTATGATGAAGACGAACTGATACGCATTCTTAATGAGTTTCAGGCACGATATCCGCATCTGCGCCTGATCTTAGAGCCGGGCAGTGCCTTTACCTGGGACACCGGTTGTCTGGTGGCAACGGTAGAAGACAAGGTGTGTCACGGAGGTGTGAATACTTTGATGCTGAATGTATCGTTTGCTTGCCATATGCCGGATTGTCTGGAGATGCCATACAAACCGGTGATTTTGGGTACGCATGAGCCGGAAGCCGGAGAGAAACGCTGGCGAATGGGCGGCAACAGCTGTCTGGCTGGTGATTACTATGGCGACTGGGCTTTCGATGGTGGGCGAGAACCGGAAGTAGGAGAGAAGATTGTTTTCCGCGATATGATCCATTACACAATGGTCAAGACGACGATGTTTAATGGCGTAACGCATCCTTCCATCGGTATCTGGAATCCGCAGACGGGTTTCCGTTTAGTCCGCCAGTTTGGCTATGAAGACTACAAGAACCGGATGTCGTAGTATTTTTAGGATATCTTATTATAAGGAAGGGCATAGTTTTCGTCAGGAAACTATGCCCTTTATCGTTTGCATTAATTCATCGCCAGTTGTTCATCCCGCAGCTGTTGGTTGATCGACTGGATATAGTCGAGAATCTCTTCCCGTCCGTCTTTTGTTTCAGACGACGATAATAGGATCGGAGGAAGTTCTTCCCAGGTTTCCAGCAATTTCTCTTTGTATTTATTCAGGTTATCCGTCAGTCTGCCCCGGCTGATTTTATCGATCTTCGTGAAGATGATGGCAAACGGAACTTCATTTTCGCCCAGCCATTCCATAAACTCCAGGTCTATTTTCTGTGGTTCGTGGCGGCAGTCCAGCAGAACAAACAGGCAGGTCAGCTGTGGCCGTTGCAAGACATAGCTTTCGATGATGCGGCGGATGTTTTCACGTCCTTCTTTTCCCCGCTGGGCAAATCCGTATCCAGGAAGGTCAACCAGAAACCATTCCTTATTGATGAGGAAATGATTGATCAAAAGCGTCTTTCCCGGCTTTTGGGAAGTCATGGCCAAGCCTTTCCGGGCTGTCAGCATATTGATGAGGGATGATTTCCCCACGTTGCTTCGTCCGATAAATGCATATTCCGGCCGTATTCCTTCCGGACATTTCTTAACGTCGGTGTTACTGATAACAAATTCTGCGCTTTTTATTTCCATGTTCTATTTTATTTCGTTTGATGTTTAATTGATAACAGCCAAAGTCCCATAAAGGTTATAAGACCGTTCAGCATGAGCATCTCGTATCCGAATGTGTATCCGATGTATTTCTCTACCAGATAGCTGGTGGAAAAGCAGATTAACGGAGAGGCGATGCAAATATACGGAACAAATTTGTCTCTTGGATGCTTTTGGGTGAAAAGTCCGAAAACAAACAGGCCTAACAACGGGCCGTAAGTATATGAGGCGATCATGTAAATGGCATCGATGATACTGCGGTTGTTCACTTCCTTGATGATGATAATGATAAGGGCAAACAGGACGGAAATGAGCAGATGTACTTTCAATCGGGTCTTCTTCGCTTGTTTGGGCGCCTGATGGGTTACTCCTAAAATATCAATACAGAAAGAAGTCGTCAGGGCTGTCAGAGCCGAGTCGGCACTGCTGAAGGCAGCCGCGATAATACCGATGGTAAAAAAGATCAGGATGCTGCTTCCCAAGATACCTGATGTACAGAACATGGGCAAAATATCGTCACTCATGGCGGGTAAGGCGATCTGTTCTTTCCCGGCTAAGATGAGCAATAAGACGCCTAAGGAAAGGAAAAGGAAATTAACCGGCGTGAAAGCGAATCCGTATGTGTACATATTCTTCTGGGCATCTTTCAGGCTTTTACAGGAAAGATTCTTCTGCATCATATCCTGGTCGAGGCCGGTCATCACTATGGTAATGAAGATTCCACTGAAGAACTGCTTGGCAAAATGCTGGGTGCTGTGCCAGTCGGAGAACTCGAAGATACGGAAATGCGGGTCATGACCAATCGCTTCTACCATGCCACTCATGTCAAGGCCTAATTTATCTTTAACTTGCCAGATAATGACAATCAGCATAGCCACCAGACAGATGGCCTGAATCGTATCGGTCCAGATAATGGTCTTGATACCGCTTCGGAACGTGTATAGCCACACCAGAAAGATACTGATGACAACCGTCACACCGAAGGGAATATTCCAGGTACTGAAAACGTAATGCTGCAGAATCAGTACGACTAGATAAAGCCGGGCCGCTGCTCCTACAATCTTGGAGAGCAGGAAAAAGGAAGCTCCCGTCTTGTAACTGTATCGTCCGATCCGTTCTTCCAGGTAGGAATAGATAGACGTCAGCTGCAGCTTATAATATAATGGTAAGAGAACTTGTGCGATGAGGATGTAGCCGACAAAGAATCCTAACACGGTCTGCATATAAGTCATGTCGATCCCGCGTACCATGCCAGGAACGGAAACGAAGGTCACACCCGAAAGTGATGTTCCTACCATGCCGATGGAAACGATGTACCAGGGCGACTTTCGGTTTCCCAGGAAAAAGGCTTCGTTACTGCTGTTCCGCCCGGTCAGCCAGGCGATGAACAGCAGAAGTCCGAAGTAGAGGGCAATAATCAGAAGTATCAGGTAACTGTTCATTGTCAATAGCGTTTGTCCAGATTGGATCCAGGAAAGTAATGTGCCAGTATTTGCTGGTAATTATATCCTTGTGTACTCATGACAGCTGCACCGATCTGACAGAGACCGACTCCGTGTCCCCAGCCGGCACCTTTCAGGACGAAGCGGGTCGGAACTTTCGGATCTTCCCCAAAAATCCGGTCTACGACGAAGGCCGAACTGTACAGATGAGATTCGGATAAGACCCGGCGTATTTCCAGCTCTTTCCCGATGATGTAGGAACGCTCTGAGCCGACAATCTTCAGTTCCTCAATTCGACCGGACTTTCCGCGTTTCTGGGGAAGCAAGTCGATGATCTTTCCGAAAGGAATACCGCTTTTCCGGTAAACCAGTTCGCTGAGTTCCTCCTGTGAATAACTGACTTCCCAGCGGTAGAACTGGGTAGACTGATCGTATTTATTGAGGATTATTGAGAGCAGATGCGTATCGCTAGTCTGACAAAAGGAAGGCGGGTAAGAACGGATCCATTTCTCTGCCTCTGCTTCTTGGGTTAAGTCCGGAACAGGCGCTGAATCGGGGCGATCGGCCACACTCGACAAGTAAGGATGATGAACCGGTTCCCAGCAATGTTCAAACTCTTCGGTAACGCCACCGCAGCATTTCGAGAAGCGGGTGTCGCAGGTTTCTCCTTCGTAAGTAAGTACTTCTCCCCTCGTCGCTTTGATGATGGCTTGAATATATGGATTTTGGGCAGCCCGAGTCAAACCCTGGTAACGCTGGCAATGATCGTCGGCACAGACATCAAATAAGGTATGGTCTTCGCGGTCGTACCAGCGGATCAGTTTCTCATTGTCCCGAAAACAACTCTGCGGATGTTCCGTCTGTTTACGCTTCTTTTCGATCTGTGCCAATACCCAGCTTCGGGAAATAACGGCATGAGCTTTCAGAAATTCTCTTGGAGAACGGGCATTCATCTCAGAAGCAATCACGCACGTCAGATATTGTTCAAGGTCAATATGGTTGATTGCTACCAGACCTTCTTTCGAGGGAGTAATTTCGAGTGCTCCCTGGAAGCGCTGGTCTTCCTGCTGTTGCCAGTGAAAATCCATGCCGATGGTTACGGCCTGTAAGTCGAATGTCGCATTAGGTGAAGTAGGCTCGAAGAAAAGCTGGTTATACATTTTTCCGTTGAAGACGATTCTCCCGTCGATAAGTATCGCCCGTTGTTCGCCTCTCAGAAAAGCTCCGTTTTCTACCATGACGTATTCCTGATTGAAGGTAAACGTAATGGCTTTGCGGGTCAGAATGCCCACATAAATAGTTGGTGCTCGCATGATTTGTGTGTTATTCCTTTCTTTTATTGATGTTAGTTTGCTCGCCCTCGGCAGAGGAAGGGAAACATTCCATTCATGCCGAGGGCGATTGTCCCTTCAGACGAAGGGCTTATGAATTGGTCTCTTTCTTAGCCCGCAATGAACTGTAGGTCAGATAAGCCATCAAGGCCAGATACATGACGATGGCCAGGACTTCGGCTCCCTTGCTTCCGGCCCAATCGGCTTGATATAAATCGACTCCCGCAAAACGGAGGGCGGCACTGACAACGCCCATCAGAGCGCCACCGGCAATGAATCCGGATGAAAGCAGTGTTCCTTTTTCCAGACGGGCATTGTTCAATGCCTGGTCTTTGCTCCGGCTTCCTACATACCAGCTGATGGCACCGCCTATCAATAACGGTGTATTCAGTTCCAACGGGATGAACATACCCAAGGCAAATGCCAATGCCGGAATACCCAAGAAGTTGAGGATAATGGCCAATACAGCGCCGATGCCGTAAAGTACCCACGGTGCTCCGGCTCCGCTCATCAGCGGTTCAATTACAGCTGCCATGGCATTGGCTTGCGGAGCGGCCAGCTGTCCGCTCGTAAATCCGTAAGTCTGGTTCAGGATCAGGATCACGCCGCCCACAGTAGCTGCCGAAACCAGCGTACCTAAGAATTTCCAGGTTTCCTGTTTCGCCGGTGTCGTGCCTAACCAATATCCGATCTTCAAATCGGTGATGAAACCTCCTGCCATAGACAGAGCCGTACATACAACGCCTCCGATGATCAGGGCTGAAACCATGCCGGCTGTTCCTTTCAATCCGCAAGCTACCAAGATGATGGAAGCTAAGATCAGCGTCATCAACGTCATTCCGGATACCGGGTTTGTACCGACAATCGCAATGGCATTGGCGGCTACCGTAGTAAACAGAAAGGCGATGACGGCAACCAGCAGGAGTCCGATGAAGGCATAGAACGGATTATGCAACAAACCGAACTGGAAGAAGAAGGCTGTTACGAACAACGTCAGGACAACACCCACCGAAATGATCTTCATCGGAATATCCCGTTGGGTGCGGGGCACACGTTGCATATTGGCTTCTCCCTTATTGTTCATTTCCTTGACAGCCAGTCCTACGGCTCCTTTGATGATTCCCCACGATTTGATGATACCAATTACACCGGCAGTGGCAATACCGCCGATACCGATGTGGCGGGCATAGGTAGTAAAGATTTCTTCGGCACTCATGCTTCCTACCGTAGCCGTGATGGCGTCATTTCCGAAAGTCAGCACATCTGTACTGAAGACAGCCGACATCACCGGGATGATGATGAGCCAAACCAGGAAAGAACCGGCACATATAATTAAGGAATATTTGAGTCCGATAATATAACCCAATCCCAATACGGCTGCACCGGTATTGACTTTCATGACGAGCTTGACCTTTTCGGCCAATGTCTCTCCCGCACTGACAATGGTAGTGCTGACGGTTTCACTCCATCCGCCGAATGTCGCCACGATGAAGTCGTATAAACCACCAATCAATCCGGCAAAGATCAACGGCTTTGCCTGGTTTCCGCCTTTTTCACCCGAAACTAATACTTGCGTTGTAGCTGTTGCTTCCGGGAAAGGATATTTTCCGTGCATGGTCGAAACGAAATACTTGCGGAACGGGATCAGCAACAGGATTCCTAAGATACCGCCAAGCAACGAACTCATGAATACTTCGAAGAAGTTGACGGTAATTTCCGGATATTTATCTTGAAGAATATACAAAGCAGGAAGGGTAAAGATGGCTCCTGCCACGATGACACCGCTGCTGGCACCGATTGACTGGATGATAACATTCTCGCCCAAAGCATTCTTCCGTTTGAATCCGCTGGAAAGCCCGACGGCAATGATGGCAATCGGAATAGCTGCTTCGAATACCTGTCCGACTTTCAATCCTAAAAAGGCTGCGGCAGCGCTGAACACAACTGCCATGACCAAACCCCAGCAGACAGACCACGGTGTTACTTCCCGGTAGGTTTTGTCGGGATGCATAATAGGGCGATATTCTTCCCCTTCTTTTAACTCGCGGTAAGCGTTTTCGGGCAAACCGCTCATTTGTTCTTTCTTTTCTTCCATTTTATCCTGTTTTTTTACGATTAATCGTTGCATTTTGATTTTCAACAGATACAAAAATAGATTTTATTTTTCAAATGACAAATTTAACAGGGTAGTTTATCCGGCAGACTGGCTGAAGCATAATCGGCTTAAAAAACTTATAATCTCTATAATGAAAACAGATCACAGACGCCGGAACTTAAAATTTTTACTACATTTGTTGCCTGAAAACCTCTGGTTTTTTTAGTTTCCCAGTTTTTTGGTTTTAAGTTTGCTGATCTTAGAAGGATGTGAACCCCTGACTCAAAAACGAAAGAACGTAATACATAATAGATTTGCAGACATCATACATTTAGATTTTACGAATGAAGAAGTTGATTTTTTGTCTTGTGTTTCAACTGTGTTCGCTTTCAATATGGGCACAAATCAATACGGACCGGGTGTTAGCCATCGGACGGAATGCCTTGTATTTCGAAGATTATGTGCTCTCAATCCAATATTTCAATCAGGTGATCCGTTCCAAACCCTGGCTGGCTGAGCCTTATTTTTACCGGGCTGTGGCAAAAATCAGTCTGGATGATTTTCAGGGTGCGGAAGATGACTGTACGGCTTGCCTCGAACGAAACCCTTTCCTGGCACAGGCTTATTATGCCCGAGGCATTGCGCGGCAGAGCATGGATAATTTTGACGGCGCTATTGCCGACTATGAAAAGGGTTTGGAATTTAAGCGGGATGACCGGCAGATGATGGTCAATGAAGCGGTCGCTTATATCCAGAAGAAAGATTATGACGGAGCGGAAAAGATGTTCGAAAGACTGATGACGGCTCATCCGCGTTATCCGATGGCTTATCTTTCCCGTGGTGCCATGTACATCGAAAAAGGAGATACCACCAAGGCACTTGCCGATTACGACAAGGCCATCGAACTGGATCCGTATTATCCGCCGGCTTATGGCAACCGCGCCATCCTTTATTATCAGTTACAAGACTTCGACAAGGCACTGGCTGATTTGAATGAAGCCATTCATCTTGACCCGAGAGAAAGCGGTTATTACATCAATCGAGGCCTGGTTTGCTATCAGAAGAATAACCTGAAAGGCGCGATGGCCGATTATGATCAGGTGATCAATATGGATCATGATAACCTGATTGCCCGATTCAACCGCGGACTGTTGCGTTTCCAGGTGGGCGACAACAACCGGGCGATTGAAGACTTTGATGTGGTACTGCAGCTGGAACCAGACAACTATATGGCTTATTATAACCGGGCTTTGCTGCGGTATGAGACTGGCGATTACCGGGGTTCGGTAGCCGACTTCAATGTGGTGCTGGCCGAATATCCGGATTTCCTGCCGGGTTATTACAGCCGGGCGGAAGCCAAGAAAAAGATGAACGACCTGGCGGGTGCCGACCGGGATGTCTGGACGGCTTATAAAAAGGAAGAGCAGATGAAGAAAGACCGGGCTGCCGGTAAGACGACGGCTTCGACAGCTTCGGGAACCACGACGGCCAGCTCTTCTGGAAGCGGAAATGCAACTGATAACAATACCCGTGAACAGTCGGATAAGAACATCGACAAGTTCAACCGTCTGGTGGTATATGACAAGGAAGAAGAACGCCGGAATAAGTTCAACAGCGATGTGCGTGGCCGTGTTCAGGATCGGAATGTTCGTGTAGACCTCGAACCGCAGTTTGTATTGACATTCTACGAAAAACCGGATCCGGTGAAGAAGCAATTGTATTACAGTAAGCTGATCGACGATTTCAACCAGAAGATGGTATTGAAGATGAAACTACTGATCACCAATGAAGAAGCGGCTCTGACGGAAGACCAGATTGCGGCCCATTTTGCTTCGATTGATGATTATTCGGCTCGGATCGCTAAGAATCCTTCAGACGTGAATTCTTATCTCGGACGTGCCATCGATTATATGCTGGTACAAGACTTTGCATCGGCCATCAAAGATTATGATAAGGTAATCGAGCTGGATCCGAATTCGATGATTGCATTCTTCAACCGGGCGGTTGTCCGTTACAAGCAAATGCAATATCAGGATTCGAATGAAGAGGCCGAGATTATGGATATCCGTTCGGATATGACGATGAACTTCAATATCGGCGGAAAACAGATAGTACATTCGGCTGTAACTCCTTCGAAAGACGATTTGAATGCGATCAAGGAAGAACGACGGGCTTACCAGCATGAGCAGATAACGCGAGATTATGATATGGCCATCAAAATCTATCCGGATTTTGTCTATGCTTATTTCAACCGGGCAAACTTGCGCTGTGCTTTGCGCGATTACCGGGCAGCTATCGAGGATTATTCGGAAGCCATCCGCCGCGATCCAGAATTTGCCGAAGCCTATTTCAACCGGGGATTGGCAAGGCTCTCACAAGGAAGTACGAGTCAGGGTATTGCCGATTTGAGTAAAGCCGGAGAATTGGGTATCATCAATGCGTATAGCATCATCAAACGGATGATGGAATAAGCGGCGGGCTGAAACCGTCAGAAAGTCATTTTGTCAAATTGTCAAATGAATGTACCTGATTTTTCGTCTGTACGGACCAAAGTTCAGGTACATTTCTTTTTATGCGATTCTGGCGGAGTTCAGCATTGACGAAAGGAAAGCTAAACGGGCGGATTGGCTACTAAAAGATAAAGGCCGTCGGCATGTCAGGCAGCAATTCCAGAAGGTAGTCAGGAATGAGTCCGACCAGCAAGCATTTTGTTCATTGGAAACAGGTCTTGTTTTGTGACAAAAAAGATAATGAAAACGGCCGAAATAAGCCCTGAAATCGGACTTGAAGGCTTCTCAAGGCAAAATATACGGGGTTTATGGGCAAAATATACCGGGAATGAATGAAAAGCCGGCGTGTTTTGAGTAAAACATAACGACCTTTTTCGGAAAAGATAGGCATGAAATGGCCGAAAAATAGGGGAAAAATACCCTTTTCAGGCACAAAAAATGGTGTTTGAAGTCGGAAAAGAGGCATTTTTCGTTCGTTTCTTTGAAAAGGCGTGTTAGCAAAAACAGCAGAAATAAGTCTTTCCGGCGGAATAACCGGAAGAAAGACTACAAATAGATATATGTTTAACTTATAAAAGAGTGGAGTATTGTATGAAGAAAAAGTTAATGTTGGCCCTTTTAGCGAGCAGTTTAGGTCTGGCCCATGCTCAAAAAGGTTATAAAGGATTTGTAGAAGGCGGCTTTACAGCCGGATTAGGGAATTGGAACTTACACCGGGTGGAAGTATTGACAAGCCATGGGTATGAATTTTCTCCGTATTTCTTTGCCGGTGCAGGAACGGGTTTACAGTATTATACGTTGCCCGAGAGTTTCTTGTTGCCTCTCTATGCCGATTTCCGCAGTACCTTATTGCCGGGACGAAAAGTATCTCCGACAATTGGTCTTAAATTAGGTTATAGTTTCAATGTATCCGACGGAGTAACACCCATGGGATTGTTTGCATCGCCTGCAGTAGGCGTGCGATGTGCCGTCCGTTCCCGGAATGCCGTCCGTTTTGAATTGGGATATGCGGTTCAGCAAGGAGAGGCCTTTATTAGCGTTCCTTGGGCAGGTTTGTTTGTAAAACCTATTAACATGAACGGTTTAGCTATCCGTTTCGGCTACGAATTCTGAAAAAATGCAGGGAGAGCATTTGTCGTATTAGAAGAAATAGTATTATCTTTGCAGAGATATAAAAGCAAACTGTAAAACATAAGTAGAAATGGTAAAAAGTGCATTACAAATTGCAAGAGCAGCTTACCAGCCAAAGGTTCCTGCTGCTTTGAAAGGTGCAGTAAAGGCTGTTGATGGAGAATACACTCAGTCTGTAGCTGATCAGGAAGAAATCAAGAAATTGTTCCCGAATACATACGGTATGCCGGTGGTTACTTTCGAAAAGACAAATGACGTGAAAGAATTCCCTGCTATGAACGTAGGTGTTATTTTGTCTGGCGGACAGGCTCCTGGTGGTCATAATGTTATTGCCGGTTTGTTCGATGGTATCAAAGCTCACAATCCTGCATCTCGTCTGTACGGATTTATCTTGGGTCCTGGTGGTCTGGTTGATCACAAGTATATGGAACTGACTGCCGATATTATCGATGAATATCGTAATACGGGTGGTTTCGATATGATCGGTTCAGGTCGTACCAAACTGGAAACAAAAGAACAGTTCGACAAAGGTCTGGAAATCTTGAACGAATTAGGTATCAAGGCTCTGGTTATCATCGGTGGTGACGACTCTAATACGAATGCCTGCGTATTGGCTGAATATTACAAGGCTATCGGTGCCGGTGTTCAGGTAATCGGTTGCCCGAAAACAATCGACGGCGACTTGAAGAACGCTCAGATTGAAACTTCATTCGGTTTCGATACAGCTTGTAAAGTATATTCAGAAGTTATCGGTAACATCCAGCGTGACTGTAACTCTGCTCAGAAATACTGGCACTTCATCAAATTGATGGGTCGTTCAGCTTCTCACATCGCATTGGAATGTGCTTTGCAGACTCAGCCGAACATCTGTATCATCTCTGAAGAGGTAGAAGCAAAAGATATGTCTTTGGACGATATCGTAACATATATTGCAAACATCGTTGCTAAACGTGCTGCTGAAGGTCATAACTTCGGTACTGTATTGATTCCGGAAGGTCTGATCGAGTTCGTACCGGCTATGAAACGTCTGATCGCTGAATTGAACGACTTCCTGGCTAAGCACGATGCTGAATTCAAGATGATCAAGAAGAGCGAACAGCGTGCTTACATCATCAGCAAGCTGACAAAAGAAAACTCAGAACTGTATGCTTCTCTGCCGGAAGGCGTAGCTCGTCAGTTGTCTTTGGATCGTGACCCGCACGGAAACGTACAGGTTTCATTGATCGAAACTGAAAAGCTGTTGTCAGAAATGGTAGGTAAGAAGTTGGCTGAATGGAAGGCTGAAGGCAAATATGTAGGTAAATTCGCTGCACAGCACCACTTCTTCGGTTACGAAGGCCGTTGCGCTGCTCCGTCAAACTACGATGCCGACTATTGCTATTCATTAGGTTACACAGCATCTTGCCTGATCGCTGCTGGTAAGACTGGTTATATGTCATCTGTACGCAACACAACAGCTCCGGCTGACCAGTGGATTGCAGGTGGTATTCCTGTAACGATGATGATGAACATGGAACGTCGTCATGGCGAAATGAAACCAGTTATCCAGAAGGCTTTGGTTAAATTGGACGGTGCTCCATTCAAGGCATTCGCTGCACAGCGTGACGAATGGGCTATGAATACATGTTATGTATATCCGGGTCCGATCCAGTACTTCGGTCCGACTGAAGTATGCGACCAGCCGACTAAGACATTACAGTTGGAACAGGCAAAATAATCTGATTTTATAAATCAAATCTTTCCATAAAAGGAGATTTCCCGGTGGCAATGTTTTCCACTGGGGAATCTCCTTTCTTTTTCTTGGTGTGAGGGGAGAAGTTTTATGGGGAAGGAGAATAATAAGATGAATTTATATTAGAGATGGAAGTTTAATTAATAAAAGATTGATTAGAAAAATCGCAAACTTGATAAGATCCGTGAAGACAAGAATTGAAAATTTTGTTGTGAATTATCGATAAAGAACGAAGCAATGAGAAGTTGGATATGGAGAAAGATAAAATTTTTATTCGATCACTCTTGTGTAAATATCACTAATTAGTTATATTTGCAATATGGAATCAGTTGAAGACAAGGCCTCTGATATAAGGACTATATTCAAAACAGATGAATTTGAAGAGTTCTATAATGGTTTGGATAAAAAGGTCAAAGACAAGTTTGAGTACACATTTGAACTTGTACAAACTGTATATGCCATACCAGTAAAATATGTAAAACATTTAGAGGGAACAGACCTATATGAGATGCGTGTATCAGTCGGATCTAATGAGTATAGAACAGTACTGTTCGCAATTGATAACAGTAATGTCATATTATCAACAAAAATAATTCTACTTAACGGTTTCCTAAAGAAATCTACAAAGGACTATAGTAAGCAGATAGCCAAAGCAGAACGAATATTAAAAGGTTTAGCATTATGATACAGTTAGATGAAAATAAATTGGGAAAGCTCAAAACCACCAATCAGTCGCTTGATGAAAAGTACGGGAAACATGGTACGGCTACTCGTGAGGCTTTCAATGAAAAAGCAATGGCTTGGTATTATGGTGATATACTTCGAGATCGTCGTAAAGAACTTAAACTAACTCAAAAACAGTTGGCTCAGAAGATCGGTAAAGAACAAAGTTATATTGCTCGTGTAGAAAAAGGTGAAGTGGATATACAATTATCAAGTTTCTTTCGTATTGCACGAGCTTTGGGAATAGAGTTCACACCTACCTTCAACCCTATCCGTTGAAGAAGCCAACAGGTGCGATTCTTCGTTAAATCGGACAAAAATGTTTTTTGGATGTACTTTTCTTATAGTATAGTAGCAAAGAAAATTATTCCGATTATCTTTGCTAAATAATAAGGAGAAAAGATAAGTTATGAAGATACGAAAGTACATTTGGAGCATTTGCCTGTTGGTTGGATTACAAGTATTACAAGCAGCTGAAAAGTCGGAGAGTGATTATTTATTGATCGGAAGCTATGCGCCGGCAGAGAAAGAAGGACTTGCATTATATCGTTTGAATCAAGAAACAGCAGAGGTGGAAAGAGTCAGTGGGTTGGCTGGTATTTTGAATCCATCCTTCCTGACGCCTAATCCGGAAAAGGGATTGGTGTATGTTGTGGGAGAAGGAGATACCGATGCCAACTCTACAGTTCATACGGTATCTTTGGATGAGCAGACAGGAACCATGCATCTAGTAAATACGTTGCCGACGTTGGGTGCTTCGCCTTGCCATGTACGCTTGTCGCCCTCTGGAAAGTATCTGATAACAGCCAATTATAATGGTGGCAGTTTAAGCCTTTTTTCGTTGGATGAAAAAGGTTGTATCCATGCCCGGGACGAGGTTTTGAGGTTTGAAGGAAAAGGTCCGAATAAGGAAAGACAGGAAAAATCACATCTTCATTATTCGATCTTTAGTCCGGATGGAAACTATTTATTGGCCGACGATTTGGGAACCGACAAGGTATATAGTTTTCCCGTCCATGAAAATGCTCCTTATGTGCAGCAGGCAGAACGAATTGATAATGCTGTTCGACCGGGTTCTGGACCTCGGCATCTGTGCTTTCATCCGAATGGTAAATGGGCTTATTTGATCAATGAATTGTCGGGAGCTGTTATCTTCTTTACCTATCAGGAAGGACATTTAAAGGAAAAACAATCCGTTCAGGCGGATGAAGTAGGAGCACAGGGCAGTGCCGATATACATCTTTCGCCTGATGGCCGTTTTCTGTATGCTTCCAATCGCTTACAGAATGATGGTATCGCTATATTCTCTGTATCTGAAACAACAGGAGAACTGACGAAAGTGGCTTATCAGCAGACAGGCCGTCATCCACGTAACTTTATGATTACGCCAAACGGGCGCTTTTTGCTGGTGGCCTGTCGGGATGATAATGAAGTCCAGATTTATGAACGTGATTTGCAAACGGGTAAATTGCAGGATACTAAGAAAAGAATCAGAATGTCACAACCGGTTTGCCTACAACTTTATATTGGCAATAAGTGAGCTTTTGCTCTTTTTCAAAGAAAAATGTTTGGGCTATATCGAAAAAACTATCTTTGTGATAAAATTATCATTATCTTTGCACAGGGAAAACGAAACCTAATAAGATAAGATGGAAATACTAAAGCACGAATGTGGCGTAGCCATGGTGCGACTGCTCAAACCATTAGAGTATTATCATCAGAAATACGGGACCTGGATGTATGGTCTTAACAAGTTATACTTGTTGATGGAAAAGCAGCATAACCGTGGTCAGGAAGGCGCCGGGTTAGCTTGTGTCAAGCTAGAAGCAAAGGCAGGAGAAGAATATATGTTTCGCGAACGGGCCTTGGGAACAGGGGCCATTACCGAGATTTTTTCTGCCGTCCACGAACATTTTCGGGACTTAACACCAACCCAGTTGAACGACCCTATTTTTGCCAAAAACAATCTACCTTTTGCCGGAGAACTTTATATGGGTCACCTCCGTTACAGTACAACCGGGAAATCCGGACTCTCTTATGTCCATCCTTTTTTACGCCGCAATAACTGGCGTGCTAAGAATTTGGCTCTTTGTGGAAACTTCAATCTGACGAATGTTGATAAGATATTTGAAGATATTACAGCAATCGGACAGCATCCTCGTAAGTTTGCGGATACATATATCATGCTTGAACAGGTAGGCCACCGGCTTGACAGGGTAGTGGAACATCTGTATCAGCAATGTGAAGCCGAAGGGTTAAGAGGAATGGATATTACTCATGCCATAGAGGCCCGAATCGATCTGGGAGATGTCTTGAAGCGTTGTGTGCCTACTTGGGATGGAGGTTTTGTCATTTGTGGCATTACTGGTAGCGGTGAAATGTTTACTGTACGCGATCCTTGGGGCATTCGTCCGGCATTTTATTATGCAGACGATGAAATTGTTGTCGTAGCATCTGAACGTCCGGTTATTCAGACGGTGATGAATGTGCATGCTTGGGATATCAAGGAAGTGAATCGGGGAGAAGCCATTTTTGTCAGCAAGGCAGGTAAGCTTCGTGTGGAACAAATTGTTGAGCCGAAGAAAAACAGTGCATGTTCGTTCGAGCGGATTTATTTCTCACGCGGAAGTGACATTGATATATATAAAGAAAGAAAGAAGTTAGGTGAAACGTTGGTTCCCGATGTCTTGAAAGCAGTAGATAATGATTTGGATCACACTGTATTTTCATTCATTCCAAATACAGCAGAGGTTGCTTACTATGGCATGCTGGAAGAACTGAATAATTATCTGAACGGAATCAAGAAGAAATGGATTGCCGACAAACGCCATTTATTCCAGGAAGAAGAGTTGGAACAGATTCTTTCCAAGCGGGTTCGTACAGAGAAGGTCGCTATTAAGGATATTAAGTTACGTACCTTTATTGCCGAAGGAAATAGCCGAAACGATCTGGCAGCCCATGTGTATGATATCACATACGGAAGTATCGTTCCGTTCGAAGATAATCTGGTTGTTATTGATGATAGTATTGTGCGTGGAACCACGTTGAAACAAAGTATCATCAGTATTCTGGATCGTCTGCATCCGAAGAAGATTGTGATTGTATCTTCTTCTCCTCAGGTCCGTTATCCGGATTATTATGGAATTGATATGTCTCGTATGAACGAGTTCATTGCCTTTAAGGCAGCTGTGGCTTTGTTGGAAGAACGAGGCATGGAAAACATTCTGATGGAAGCTTACCAGAAAGCGAAGAAACAGGAGCGGGAATCACAGTCGGCTGTCAACGACGTGAAAGAAATCTATGCACCGTTTACGGATGATGAGATTTCTTCTAAGATTGTCGATCTGCTGACTCCGGCCGGAACAAAAGCTCAGGTGCAGATCGTTTATCAGTCAATCGACGGATTGCATGCATCTTGTCCGAATCATCCGGGCGACTGGTACTTCTCGGGCGATTATCCGACACCGGGCGGTACGCGGATGGTAAACCTGGCCTTTATTCATTATATGGAAGAAGAATATTTAGTAAAATAAACATACTTAATGTTATATGCAAAAAGATAGAACTGCAACTTTAATCCTGGATGACGGAACTGTATTTCATGGCTTTTCGTTTGGTGCTGAAAAGCCGGTGAGTGGTGAGGTCGTGTTTAATACAGCCATGACAGGCTATCCTGAAAGTTTGACCGATCCTTCGTATGCAGGACAATTGATGGTCTTGACATATCCGTTGGTTGGTAACTATGGTGTTCCACCTCGGACTTTCCGTCCCGACGGTTTGTCTGAATTTATGGAAAGTGAACGTATTCATGCAGATGCTATTATCGTTAGTGATTACAGTCATGAATACAGCCACTGGAATGCAGTATGTAGTTTGGGCGATTGGTTGAAGGAGGAAAATATTCCGGGAATATATGGAATAGATACACGGGCGTTGACGAAGAAATTGCGTGAGCATGGTGTGATGATGGGACGCATCGTGATGGAAGATGTGAAGGATGTGGCTAAGTATTTGCATGATTTTGGAATTTATGGAGCGGTTAATTATGTAGATGAAGTTTCCTGCAAAGAAGTCATTACATACGGTGCCGGAGAAGGGAAAAAACGTGTAATTCTGGTCGATTGTGGTGTAAAGCATAACATTATCCGTTGTTTGTTGAAGCGTGGAGTAACGGTCGTACGTGTTCCCTGGAACTATGATTTTACACAATTGGAATATGATGGTGTATTTATCAGCAATGGCCCGGGCGATCCGGATACGTGCGATGCTGCTGTGCAGAATATTCGTAAGGCTATAGCTGGTGATAAACCAATCTGTGGTATCTGTATGGGTAACCAGTTATTGGCAAAAGCCGGCGGAGCTTCTATTTATAAGCTGAAGTATGGTCACCGGAGTCATAACCAGCCGGTACGGATGGTTGGAACCAACCAGTGTTTTATTACTTCTCAGAATCATGGATATGCCGTTGATAACAATACGTTGGGTGAAGATTGGGAACCTTTGTTCATCAATATGAATGATGGCACAAATGAAGGAATCCGACATAAGACGAAGCCATTCTTCTCTTCTCAGTTTCACCCGGAAGCTTGTAGTGGACCGACTGATACAGAAGCGTTGATCTTTGATAAATTTGTCGGTATGTTATAAAGAATAATCAGTACTAATTTTTGCATGAAGAGTCGTTTATGAAAGATAATATAAATAAAGTCCTTATTTTAGGTTCAGGAGCTCTGAAGATTGGTGAAGCAGGAGAATTTGATTATTCCGGAAGCCAGGCATTAAAAGCTATTAAAGAAGAAGGTATTAAAACGGTTTTGATCAATCCGAATATTGCTACAGTACAGACTTCTGAGGGAGTTGCCGATACGGTTTATTTCTTGCCTGTTACTCCTTATTTTGTAGAGAAGGTCATTGAGAAAGAACGTCCGGACGGTATTTTACTGGCTTTTGGTGGTCAGACAGCTTTGAACTGTGGTGTCGCTTTGTATCAGAGTGGTGTATTGGAGAAATATGCAGTGCGTGTTTTAGGTACGCCGGTACAGGCTATTATGGATACAGAAGACCGCGAACTGTTTGTACATCGTTTGGATGAGATTGGTGTTAAGACCATCAAGAGTGAAGCCGTTGAAAATATTGAAGACGCACGTCGGGCAGCAGCCGAATTAGGATATCCGGTTATTATCCGTGCTGCATATGCTTTAGGAGGACTTGGTTCGGGTTTCTGTGATAATGAAGAAGAACTGAATGTGCTGGCTGAAAAAGCCTTTTCATTCTCACCTCAGGTGTTGGTGGAAAAGAGTCTGAAAGGTTGGAAAGAAGTAGAATATGAAGTAGTACGTGACCGTTATGATAACTGTATCACGGTTTGTAACATGGAGAACTTCGACCCGCTGGGAATCCATACCGGAGAAAGTATCGTTATTGCTCCTTCTCAGACATTATCCAATACGGATTATCATAAACTGCGTGAACTGGCCATCCGCATTATTCGTCATATAGGTATTGTAGGTGAATGTAATGTACAATATGCTTACGATCCGGATAGTGAAGATTACCGGGTTATTGAAGTAAATGCCCGATTGAGCCGTTCATCTGCTCTGGCTTCAAAGGCAACCGGTTATCCGTTGGCTTTCGTGGCTGCCAAGTTAGGTTTGGGATACGGTTTGTTCGACTTGAAGAACTCAGTAACGAAGACAACCAGCGCTTTCTTTGAACCGGCACTTGACTATGTAGTATGTAAGATTCCGCGTTGGGACTTGGGTAAGTTCCATGGTGTAGCACGAGAATTAGGTTCAAGCATGAAGTCGGTTGGTGAAGTCATGGCTATCGGACGAACCTTTGAGGAAGCCATCCAGAAAGGTCTCCGTATGATTGGTCAGGGCATGCACGGCTTTGTAGAAAATAAGGAACTGGTTATTCCGGATATTGATAAGGCCTTGAGAGAGCCGACCGATCGTCGTATCTTCGTTATCAGTAAGGCTTTCCGCGCCGGTTATACGATCGATCAGATCCATGATCTGACTAAGATTGATAAATGGTTCTTGCAGAAATTATATCGAATCATCCAGACTGCCAATGAACTGGAAGCATTCAGTAAGATACAGGAAGTTTCAGACGATTTACTGCGCAAGGCCAAGATGCAGGGTTTTTCTGATTTCCAGATTGCCCGTGCTTTGTTGAAGGAGAAAATGGAAGATACGGACAAAGCGACTTTACAAGTCCGTCAGGATCGTAAATATCGTGGTATTGTTCCGGTTGTTAAACAGATTGATACATTGGCAGCTGAATATCCGGCGCAGACCAATTATCTGTATCTGACTTATAATGGTACAGAGAATGATGTTCATTATTTAGGCGACGGCCGTTCGATTGTTGTATTGGGTTCGGGTGCTTATCGAATCGGTAGTTCGGTTGAATTTGACTGGTGCGGCGTTCAGGCTTTGAATACGATTCGTAAAGAAGGCTGGCGTTCGGTAATGATCAATTATAATCCGGAAACGGTTTCTACGGATTATGATATGTGCGACCGCCTGTATTTTGATGAACTGACATTCGAGCGTGTAATGGATATCTTGGAACTGGAGAATCCGCACGGTGTGATTGTATCAACGGGTGGACAGATTCCGAATAACTTGGCAATGCGTCTGGATGCACAGCATGTTCATATTTTAGGAACTTCAGCTCAAAGTATTGATAATGCAGAAGACCGTGAGAAGTTCTCGGCAATGCTTGACCGCATCGGTGTTGATCAGCCTCGCTGGAAAGAACTTTCATCCATGGATGATATTAACCAGTTCGTAGAAGAAGTAGGTTTCCCGGTTCTGGTTCGTCCGAGTTATGTGTTGAGTGGTGCTGCCATGAATGTATGTTCCAACCAGGATGAATTGGTTCGCTTCCTGGAACTGGCCGCTAATGTTTCGAAGAAGCATCCGGTTGTAGTCAGTCAGTTCATTGAGCAGTGCAAGGAAGTGGAAATGGATGCTGTTGCACAAAACGGAGAAATCATCATGTATGCCATCAGTGAGCATATCGAATTTGCTGGTGTCCATTCCGGTGATGCTACCATTCAGTTCCCGGCGCAGAAACTGTATGTGGAAACAGTTCGTCGTATTAAGAAGATCAGTAAGCAGATTGCTAAAGAATTGAATATCTCAGGACCATTCAATATTCAATACCTGGCGAAAGGAAATGAAATCAAGGTAATTGAATGTAACCTGCGTGCTTCTCGTAGTTTCCCGTTTGTCAGCAAGGTATTGAAGATTAACTTCATCGAACTGGCTACTCGGGTTATGTTAGGTCTGCCGGTAGAAAAACCGAACAAGAACGAGTTTGATTTGGACTATGTAGGTATTAAGGCCTCTCAGTTCTCATTCAACCGTTTGCAGAAGGCCGATCCTGTCTTGGGTGTAGATATGGCTTCTACGGGTGAAGTTGGTTGTATCGGTGATGATGTTTCGGAAGCTATTCTGAAGAGTATGCTTTCTGTCGGACAACGTATTCCGGAAAAGAACATTCTGTTATCAACCGGTACTGCTAAACAGAAAGTAGCTATGCTGGATGCTGCACGTCTGTTGGCTCAGAAAGGTTATAATTTGTATGCAACGGGTGGTACACACCGCTTCTTTACTGAAAATGGTATTCCAAGTACATTGGTATATTGGCCAAGTGAAACCGGAAAAGAACCTCAGGCTTTGAGATTGTTGCATGAGAAGAAGATTGATATGGTAGTGAATATACCAAGAGATCTTTCTGCCGGTGAGTTGGACAATGGATATAAGATTCGTCGTGCGGCCATCGATTTGAATATTCCGTTGATTACGAATGCTCGTTTGGCGAGTGCATTTATTAATGCATTCTGTACATTGAGTCTGGATGATATTCAGATCAAGAGCTGGCAAGAATATTAATAAGTCAGGTCGTATAGACTGGATTTAAAAGATAAGCCGCTGAAAGCATCAGGTTCGCCTGGCTTTCAGCGACTCTATTTGTTTATTGTCATGCTTGAATGATCAATAACGAGAAATAGGGGAAGTTTGTCTGTGCTATTATTTCAGGATCGGAAATATATTTCTCTTTCTCGGTTCCTACATTTTCGAAGTAGTGGAAATGTGTTTCCGGATGCCGGCGGATACATTCATGGACAGCCTCGATGCAAGCCGACAGTTTCATGATTACTAAGTTGTATCCTTGTCGGATGAATTGATCGAGTTCGTTGGCTGTTGCGGTTCCCGGAATTACCATCAGGCGTTCTTCCTGCTTGACAATGTGTAATCCTCCTGTTGCTCCGGCGGCAATAAAAGCCGGAATTCCCGGCACACGTTTTACTTCAATGTGTTCTTTCTCCAGTTGATGATATATGTATTGGATAGATGTATAGAATCCGGCGTCGCCTTCCGCTACGATAACCACCTTTTTCCCTTCATGAAGTGAATTGGCTGCGTCAACCAGAAGCTGGTCATAGGCTTCGATGGCTTTTTGCCGATCTTTGCTCATGGGCAATACAAACGGGCGAATCTTGTGTTCTTCTATTTCTAAAGCTTTCAGGATATTGGCCGCTCTTGACACTTGCTTTCCTGAAGGTGTCAGAGTTGCCGGACAGAAGATTTGATCTGCCTGTTGTAAGGTTTTCAATCCTTTTACGGTGATTAATTCGGGTTCTCCCGGACCCAAAGAAACAAATGTAATTGTTCTGTTCATATTTACTAATGTTGAATAGAAATGCAAAAATCTTTATTTTACGCTTCATTCGCAAGTATCGGTCGAGTTTTTTATTACTTTTGTGCCAAGTAACAGGTGTCTGTTTCCTTCGTGAAGCAAGGAACAGATGAAAAGGGAACCGGGTGAAAGTCCCGGACAGTCCACGCTGCTGTAAGTCTTTACAGGATTCGGAGTAACCTCTGTTCCACTGGATAGATAATTATTCGGGAAGGAACTTCGAACAAGACAAAGTCAGAAGACCTGCCTGGTTACAAGATATAACTTAGATGGCTTTACTTTCTGCGTGGTTATGGAAAGAGAGAGCAGAATTGGTAGATAAAATGACAGTTATGAATCTAAAGCGAATAGCAGGAGCCGTGTTGCTTCTTGCCGTAATGGCGGGTTGTACTTCTCGTCCGACGAACGAACAGGCTAACGGATCGGATGCAGATGTAGCAACGGAAGCGGTTTTTACTGAGAAAATTGTACCGGAATATGCTGAAGGGTTTGAAATCCGTTATGAAGGAAAGGCTGCCTTAGTGGATATTCATGATCCGCAATCAGAAAGTGCGGGTGAATATCATTATGCTTTGGTGCGTCGGGGCGATCAGTCAACACCCATTCCGGAAGGATATGAAAAGTTGGAAATACCGGTGAGAAGTGTGATTTGCATGACTTCCTTACAGCTTTCTAATTTTATCAAGTTGGGAGAAACCGAACGGGTGACAGGAATTACCAGTACGCGCCACTTGTTTAATGAAACGATGAATCAGCAGCTGAAAAGTGGGAAAACGGTAAAGATCGGCATTGAGGGGAATTTCAATAACGAAGCCGTTATGAGCATGAATCCGGACCTGATTCTGATATCTCCGTTTAAACGTGGCGGCTATGAAGCCCTGAAGGATGTAGGAATTCCGCTGGTTCCTCATTTGGGATATAAGGAAATGACTCCGCTGGGACAGGCTGAATGGATTAAGTTCGTCGGTTTGTTGTGCGGAATGGAAAAGGAAGCCAATGCCTGTTTCCAGACAATCGAACAGCGCTATAATGAGCTGAAAGCTTTGACTGCAGATGGCAAGGTGAAACGCCGTCCGGTTGTTTTCAGTGGTGAATTGAGAGGTGGAAACTGGTATGCGGTTGGTGGAAAGAGTTTCCTGGCCCAGCTGTTTAAAGATGCCGGCGCTGATTATTTCCTGAAAGATGATGAGCGTTCGGGCGGTGTAACCCTCGATTTCGAGACGGTCTATAATCAGGCAGACAATGCTGATTACTGGCGTATTGTCAATAGTTATCCGGGAGAATTTTCGTATGAGGCATTGAAGGAACAGGATGCACGTTATGCTGATTTCAAGGCATTCCGTGAACATGGAATCATTTACTGTAACATGAAGACAACTCCTTTTTATGAGGAAATGCCGACGGCTCCGGAAGTCATCTTGGCTGATCTGCTGCATATCTTTCATCCGGAGTTATTGCCGGATCACAAGCCTGTCTTTTATAAACTATTAAAGGAATAAAGGCATGCGCTATACTCATACTTACCGGATGTTGTTGATCCTGTTGCTGATCCTTGTGCTGCTGCTGTTGAATTTATTGTTGGGTTCGGTTGCTATTCCTGCACAATCGATCTGGAATATTCTGACAGGTACAGGAAACGAACCTGTCTCTTGGCAGAACATTGTCTGGAAATCCCGTTTGCCACAGGCTTTGACTGCGCTGGCTGCCGGCGCGGGTTTGGCTGTCAGTGGATTGCAGATGCAGACCGTGTTCCGTAATCCGTTGGCAGGACCTTCGGTATTGGGAATCAGTTCCGGTGCCAGCATGGGCGTTGCTTTTGTCATTCTGTTGAGCGGAAGCTTGGGCGGCGTGGCGTTGAGCCGATTAGGTGTGATGGGAGAGATAGCCTTGTCGGTTGCCGCTATTATCGGTTCCTTGTCGGTCATGGCGCTGATTGTTTATGTCTCGCAGAAAGTAAAGGGAAACGTCACCCTGCTGATTATTGGTGTCATGATCGGTTATGTATCGAATGCGGTGATAGGTGTCTTGAAATTCTTCAGTGTGGAAGAAGATATCCGGGCGTATGTAATCTGGGGATTAGGTAGTTTCTCGCGTGTGTCTGGTAATCAGATGATGTTGTTTGTTACCTTGATGGCCATTCTGCTTCCTTTGTCTTTCCTGCTTATCAAGACATTAAACCTGATGCTGCTGGGCGACGGCTATGCCCGCAACTTAGGACTGAATATCAAGCGGGCCCGCCTGCTGGTAATTGTTTCGGCCGGTGTGTTGACTGCTATTGTAACAGCTTATTGTGGTCCGATTATCTTCTTAGGATTGGCGGTTCCTCATTTGGCAAGAGCCATGTTTCAGACGTCTGATCATCGGACTTTGATGCCTGCTACCTTATTATTGGGTGCAGCTTTGGCTTTAATCTGTAATCTGCTGGCCCGCATGCCTGGTTTTGAAGGGGCTTTACCGGTTAATTCGGTAACGGCATTGGTGGGCGCGCCTGTCGTGGCTTCCGTCTTGTTTAATAAACGTAAAAATGACTGGAATGAATAAAGAAACGATCCGACTGGATGATTTGTCAATTGGCTATTCCATCAAGAAACATCATACGAAAGAAGTAGCTTCGCATATTCAGGCTACTATCCGAAGCGGCGAACTGACGTGTCTGTTGGGCGAGAATGGTGTAGGAAAATCGACATTGCTCCGTACGCTTTCTGCCTTTCAGCCGAAGTTAAGCGGACATATATGGCTACTCGGGCGTGAAGTCGAATCGTATACAGACCGGCAATTGAGCCGGATTATCAGTGTCGTGCTGACCGAACGGTGTGAAATCCGGAATATGACGGTCCGAGATCTGGTAGGAATGGGCCGGAGTCCTTATACGGGTTTCTGGGGACGGTTAAGTCCGAATGACTGGGAAGTGGTAGATCGTTCCATTCGTCTGGTTGGTATTGAAGTGCTTGCCTCGCGTATGGTACATACATTGTCTGATGGTGAGCGGCAGAAAGTCATGATTGCGAAGGCACTTGCCCAGGAAACTCCCATTATCTTTCTGGACGAACCAACCGCTTTCCTGGATTATCCGAGTAAAGTGGAAATCATGCAGCTCTTGTATCGCCTGATACAAACGACTGAAAAGACCATCTTCCTTTCTACGCACGACCTGGACTTGGCTTTGGAGATAGCAGACAAAATCTGGCTGATGGAGCGGAAACAGGGAATTACAGTCGGTACACCCGAAGATCTGGCTTTGTCGGGCCGGTTAAAATCTTTCTTTTCCGGTCGGGGCGTTGTGTTTGATAATGACAGCGGCCTTTACCGGATACAGATGCAATATAAGTACCGGATCAGCATCCGGGGCGAAGGCGTTCGTTATTTGATGCTGAGGAAAGCCTTGCAGCGTTGTGGTATCCGGGTGGATAATCCGGCATCGGCTGTTGCTCCGTTTATTGAGGTTGGCTCAGATTCATTTATCCTTCATGCAGAAGAAGCCGTGTGTTATGAAACGATCGAAACCCTGTTGCAGGCTGTACGAGAGTTAAGTTTGCCTGAAATCTGATTCCTTTTTTCAGGAAAAATGCATAAGTTTGCATGAAAAACAAAATAGGATAATACGAATGATGAAACGTGTGCTGATATACTTACGGAATCTGATACTTTTCTTTTTCATCTCGTCTATACTGGCTGTCGTACTCTATCGTTTTGTGCCGGTTTATCTGACACCACTGATGGTCATTCGTCTGGTTGAACAGGCCAAGGCCGGTAAAAACCTGAAGCTGGAACATGAATGGGTCCCGATTGAAAAGATTGCCCAGACGTTGCCGCAGGCTGTTGTGGCTTCTGAAGATAATTTGTTTATGGAACATCCCGGATTTGATTTCAAGCAAATCCAGAAGGCCCGTGAGGAAGCCGAACAAGGAAAACGGGTGCGCGGAGCCAGCACCATCAGTCAGCAGACAGCCAAGAATGTTTTTCTATGGCAGGGAAAAACCTATTTCCGGAAAGGACTGGAAGCCTATTTTACTTTATTGATCGAATGGATATGGGGAAAAGAACGGATTATGGAAGTTTACCTCAATTCGATTGAGATGGGTGATGGCATTTATGGCGCCCAAGCTGTGGCAAAGGCGCATTTCAACAAAGAAGCTTATCAGCTGACGAAAGGAGAATCGGCTTTGATCGCGGCCTCTTTACCGAATCCGCGCCGGTTTAATTCGGGGAAACCTTCTCCGTATATGCGTCAGCGGCAGGCCAAGATCATGTCGCTGATGGATAAGATTCTGCCGATTGATATGGGGTATAAGACTCCGCAAAAGACAAAGAGTACAGGTAAAACAAAAAATAGAAAGAAATGGAGAGCTTCAGTTATCAGGATCTCGGAAGAATAGTATATGAAAAGGCGCTGGATATCCAGACCGAGAAGTTCAACGCGCTGCTGGCTGCCAAGGCAAAAGGGGAAAAGGGACGGAACGAACTTCTCTTTTGTGAACACGAGCCGGTTCTTACCATCGGCAAAAGCGGGAAAGACTCGAATCTGCTGATTCCGGAGGCCCGCCTGAAGGCCTTGGGCATTTCGTATTATCATATTAATCGGGGTGGTGATATTACTTACCATGGTCCGGGACAAATCACCGGATACCCGATTTTCGATCTGGAAACCTGGCATATCGGATTGAAGCAATATATTTACCGGCTGGAAGAAACCATCATCCGCTTTCTGGCTTTATATGGATTGAAAGGCGAAAGGTTGGAGGGCGCAACCGGTGTATGGCTGGATCCGCTGGTTGCAGGAAAGGCCCGGAAGATTTGTGCCATTGGCGTAAAGAGCAGCCGCTTCGTTACGATGCACGGCTTTGCCCTGAACATCAATACTGACCTGAATTATTTCACGTTGATTAATCCGTGCGGATTTACGGATAAAGGGGTAACGTCTCTTGCCCGCGAGTTAGGCGAAAATCAAGATTTTGAAAAGGCAAAAAGACAATTGGCTGCTCTTTTCAGCGAAGTATTCGGTGAAGTGTGAAATTGTCAGAATGTCAAATCAGCCCTCTTCTGTTTGCGTTATTTGGATGCAAGTACGGCAGTGATCGGAAATATGCGATTTATACGAAGTTGAGGTTTGACAAAAGGAAAGCTAATCGCTTTATTGACTGAATTCTTTTTGGGAAGATTCTGAAGCGAGGCTTCAATTCTTGGACGGTGTCAGCCAAATGGGAGAATTTGAAGTAAATTGTCAGTTGAAAACCGATGGCTTTTCTTGTCATTATTTGGGCTTTTCAGCGGTTCTTTTCTTCCTCTTTCCCTGAAAAATGGATGCAAAGTCGGTTTTATGCCGGGTTTTCTTCCTTTTTCTGCCTACAAAAGTTCAATTTTGTCCTGTATTTTTCTCAATTCCTGCCTACCTTTTTCTCCATTTCTGCCTACTTTTGTCTGAAAAAGTAACGAGAAACGTCCGAAAAAGCCGTTTATTTTACAAAATTCCCTGTTTTTATCGCTAAAAAAGTGGATGCTTCTCAAAATGGTTGTTATCAGAAATGGCGGTAAATGGCTTTTCTGTCATGAATAAAGCCTTTTCACTGGCAAAATGAACAGATGTTATAAGATGATAAAGGCGTGTTATTTTATCGGTAGTTGGCTTTTATCATTTATTTTTTCGGTAGATTTTTGTACATTTGCAACTTACAAACTATAACGATCAACTATGGCTGAAGAACTTATTATTGATAAGCAGGCTGGGAAAGCTGAAAAATACCAGGAGTTGATGCCTCAATTGGAAGCTCTGGTAAAAAACGAAGGTGATGTAATAGCCAATATGGCCAATATCTCAGCAGCATTATGGCAGACTTTTCATTTCTTTTGGGTTGGTTTTTATCGTGTAGTGGAAGGGGAACTGGTTTTAGGTCCATTTCAAGGTCCAATCGCTTGTACGCGTATCCGGTTGGGCCGGGGTGTTTGTGGTACTGCCTGGAAAGAAGGCAAAACACTTGTCGTGCCGGATGTGGATCAGTTTCCGGGACATATTGCTTGTAATTCGGCCTCTCGTTCGGAGATCGTGGTACCTGTTCGGGATAAAAAGGGTGAGGTTGTAGCTGTATTAGACATTGATAGTGATCGGTTGAATTGTTTTGATGAAACCGATGTTGTATTTTTAGAGAGAGTGGTTTTGTTTTTGTTCAATTAGACGGAATTTATAGTACAAAAGTCAGATTCATAGGGGGTAGTTATGTTTTATTAATAAGATAAGTTTCTATTCTCTTTATGAAATAATCTACTTTTGCGCACAATTATAATTCGCGTAGGAAGATAAATACGATGGTTAAAATAGTACGATTAACTTACTTGCTGCTATTCCTTTTGGTGATGGGTGGCTTGAGTAATACGTTATCAAGTCAGACGGTAACTTCTGTCTCGGGTATTGTGAAAGATTCAATTACCGGAGAACCGTTGTCGTATGTGTCGGTATTGTTTAAGAATTCGACAATAGGAGCCATGACGGATGATAACGGGGCTTTTTCGTTGCAGAACGATAAAGGTTATACCACATTGGTGATCTCATCGATGGGATATACAGAAAAGGAAATCAAGTTGAAGAGCGGAAAGAACAATGCCGGTCTGGCAATCATGTTGCGTCCTACTTCATACGAGCTGACGGAAGTGGTTGTAAAGCCGAAGCGGGAGAAGTATTCACGGAAAAACAATCCGGCAGTCGAGCTGATCAAGAACGTGATAGAGCATAAGGATGATAACCGGATTGAATCCAAAGAAGAATATCAGGTAGAAAGCTATGAGAAATTGAGTCTTGCCCTGGATAATTTCAGTCCGAACCTGGACAGTAAACTGGGAAAGAAGTTCAGTTTTATCAAGAATTATCTGGATACATCGGAGTTTAACGGGAAGCCTATTCTGACGCTTTCGGTCCGTGAAACACTGGCCGACCGGTATTATCGGAAGAAGCCGAAGACGGAAAAGATAATCATCAAAGGAAAACACATGCAAGGTGTGGATAAGACTTTGGATGAAGGAGGTATCAGTGCCAACTTGGAAGAAATTTTCCAGGGCATCAATATCTTCGATAATAATATCAATATCCTGTTGAACCGTTTTGTCAGTCCGTTGTCTTCTACGCTGGCTGTATCTTATTATAAGTATTATATCATGGATACAGTCGATGTGAGCGGCGTTAAATGTGTGGATTTGGCTTTTGTTCCGGTAAATAGTGAAAGTTATGGATTTACGGGTCGTTTGTATGTAACGCTCGACGGAAACTATGCTTTGAAGAAGTTTACACTGAACGTCCCCTCACATATCAACCTGAACTTTGTGGATAAGCTTCGGATTGATCAGGAATTCAAACAGATGCCTGACAGTACCTGGGTATTGGATACGGAAAATACCTTTATTAACTTCTATATTGTCGAAGGAACGCAGCAGTTTTATGCGCATCAGTTGAGGAGTTATGACAAGTATTCGTTTGAAGTGGCCAACCGGGATTCTATCTTTGGACTGTTGGGAGAGAACCATTTTGCTCCACAGGCCAATACGCAACCTGATTCGTTCTGGGTAAATCACCGTCATATTCCTTTGAAGGAGAAGGAGAGTGCCTTGGATGAGCTGTTGGCTCAAATGCGAAAGGTGCCTGTGTTCAATGTGATTATCAAGACGGCCGAGATTCTTATTTCCGGTTATATACAGACCGGAAAGGACCGGAATACCAGCAAATTTGATTTTGGTCCGATGAATACGACTATCAGTGCCAATGAATTGGAAGGCATGCGTTTCCGTGTTGGTGGTATGACAACGGCCAACCTGAGTGACCGTTGGTTTGCCGATGGTTATCTGGCCTATGGTATAAACGACCGTAAGTTGAAATACAATGCGACCTTGACGCACAGTTTTAACCGTAAAGAATATCACCCGGGTGAATTCCCGCGGAATAATTTGTCGTTGATTCATGAATATGATGTCTATACGCCGGGTCAGGACTTCCTGTTTACGAGTAAGGATAATATGTTCGTCGCTATCAAGGTCGGAACACCGGTTACGCACATGCAGTATATCCGGAAGACAATGTTGCAGTACGAAAAAGAATGGTTGAATAATCTAAGTATGTTAGGCTGGGTGCGGCATGAAAATAACGAAGCTGCCGGAACATTAAGTTACGACCTGATGAATACGGATGGTTCACTGACACATATTCGGGATTTCAACAAGACGGAATTGGGCTTACAACTTCGTTTTGCGCCGGGCGAGCGCGCCTACAACGGACGTGCCGGTCGGGAATCAGTCTTCAACCTGTCGAAAGATGCACCGGTATTCAAAGTCTCTCATCAGTTTGGCTTTAAGGGATTGGGTGGCGATTACCAGTACAATCATACAGAAGTAAGTGCCGAAAAGCGTATCTGGCTGTCATCTTTCGGTCATATCGATGCGAAAGTAAAAGCCGGCAAGGTATGGGATAAAGTTCCTTTCCCCTTGTTGATTCTGCCCAATACCAACCAGTCACTGACGATTCAGCCGGAAGCCTTCAATATGATGAATGCGATGGAGTTTGTTACCGACCAGTATGTTTCCTGGTATGTGACGTATTATCTGAAAGGTTGGATCTTGAACCGCATACCGGGTATAAAATGGTTGAAGCTTCGTGAAGTCGTTTCCTTCAGTGGTATTTACGGAAACTTGACCGATAAGAATAATCCGGCACTGACACCGGGTTTGTTCCAGCTGCCGGATGGAACCATGCCGATGGGTAATCAGCCTTATATGGAAGCCAGTATCGGTCTGGAAAATATCCTGAAGATCTTGCGAATCGATTATTATCGCCGATTGACGTATCTGGATAATCCGGGAATTAAGAAAGGTGGTATTCGTATAGCGCTGCGCTTCTCGTTCTAAAAATACAATAAGGATGACTCAAGAAACAAAGAATACAAATAAAACATTTCAACATACTCCTAACGTGTGGGCCTTGCTCCCGTTAGGAGTATTTCTGCTTTCTTACCTGGTGGTTTCTTGTATAGCCGGAGATTTCTACAAGATGCCGATTACGGTTTCGTTTGTCCTGTCGTCGGTTGTGGCGATAGCCATTTCAAAAGGAGGAAAGCTGAATAGCCGGATTGAGCAATTCTGTAAAGGAGCGGCCAACAGCAACATCATGTTGATGGTAGTCATTTTTATCTTGGCCGGCGCCTTTGCCCAGACAGCCAAGGAAATGGGAGCGGTAGATGCCACGGTTAACCTGACGATGTCGCTTCTTCCGGGAAATCTGCTGGCGGCAGGTATCTTCATTGCTGCCTGTTTTATCTCGATTTCGGTAGGAACGTCTGTCGGGACCATTGTCGCTTTGGCGCCGGTTGCTGTAGGAATCGCTGAGAAAGCCGGAATGCCGGACGCCCTGATGCTGGGTGTTGTGGTGAGCGGTGCCATGTTTGGTGATAACCTTTCTTTTATTTCCGATACAACCATCGTGGCCACCCGAACGCAAGGTTGTGAGATGTCTGATAAGTTTAAGGTGAATTTTCGGATTGCATTGCCGGTGGCTATACTTACAGCCGTTTTATATGTCTGGTTGGGCTTGGGGGTTCACGAGAGTTACCAGCCGGAACATATCGAATGGGTAAAAGTCTTGCCTTATTTGGTTGTTTTGGTTGCTGCCATTGCCGGTATGAATGTGATGCTGGTCTTGTTCTTAGGCATTCTTTTGTCAGGTATCACTGGTTTGCTGACGGGTGCATTTGATATCTGGGCCTGGAATGCTGCGATGGGAAATGGTATTACCGGGATGGGTGAATTGATTATTGTGACGCTTTTGGCCGGCGGTATGCTGGAGATGATCCGGTATAACGGAGGAATCGAATGGATTATCCAGAAGCTGACAGCCCGTATTAATTCGGCCCGTGGTGCGGAAGTCAGTATTGCCGGACTGGTCAGTTTTGCCAATCTCTGTACAGCCAATAATACAATCGCCCTGATTATGGCAGGTCCGATAGCAAAAGATATTGCCACGCGTTTCCATATTGATCCGCGTCGAAGTGCCAGTTTGCTGGATATATTCTCTTGTTTCGTGCAAGGTATTATTCCCTATGGAGCGCAAATGCTCATGGCTTCCGGTTTAGGAAATGTCTCTCCGTTGGAAATCATGCAGTATCTGTATTATCCCTATTTGTTGGGTGCAGGCGCATTGTTGGCAATTATCTTCAGATATCCTCGAAAATTTACTTAAAATAATATACTATGGCAACAATAGGAACACCGATGTCACCTACCGCTACGAAAGTCGTTCTTTGCGGTAGTGGCGAATTAGGAAAAGAGTTTGTAATCGAATTACAGCGTTATGGCGTCGAAGTGATTGCGCTGGATAAATATGCGAATGCGCCGGCTATGCAGGTAGCCGATCGTTCGTATGTCTTGTCGATGCTGGACGGAAAAGCATTGCGGGAAATCATCGAAAAGGAAAAGCCGGATTATATTGTACCGGAAGTTGAGGCCATTGCAACGACTACATTGATGGAGTTGGAGCAGGAAGGATTCCATGTCATTCCTACGGCAAAAGCCACTTGGTTGACGATGAATCGTGAAGGCATCCGTCGTCTGGCAGCAGAAGAATTGGGATTACCGACTTCTCCGTATCGTTTTGCGGCAACTGAAGAAGAGTTTAAGGCTGCTGTGAAAGAGATAGGTATGCCGTGCGTAGTAAAGCCTATCATGAGTTCAAGCGGGCATGGCCAGAGTGTTGTTCGTAAAGAGGAAGATATTGATCCGGCTTGGCATTATGCGCAAGAAGGTGGTCGTGCTGGAGCCGGTAAGGTGATTGTAGAAGGATTTGTAGATTTCGACTATGAAATCACACAGTTGACAGTTCGCCATATTAATGGAACGTCATTCCTGGAACCAGTAGGTCATGTACAGAAAGACGGTGATTACCGTGAATCTTGGCAGCCTCAGGTGATGAGTCCGTCTGCTAAGGAGAAAGCTCGTCATATAGCCAAGCAGATTACGGATGCTTTGGGTGGACGGGGAATCTTTGGCGTTGAATTGTTCGTAAAGGGCGATGAAGTCATCTTTAGTGAAGTTTCTCCGCGTCCGCATGATACCGGTATGGTGACGATGATTACACAAGACTTGTCTCAGTTTGCCCTTCATGCTCGTGCCGTATTGGGTTTGCCGATACCGAATATCCGTTTCCTGGGTGCTGGTGCTTCACGTGCCGTTGTAGTTGATGGAGAAAGTTCACAGTTGAGCTTTGGTAATCTGGAACATGTATTAGAGCAGCCTGATACGCAATTGCGTTTGTTTGGTAAACCATCCGTGAATGGTCATCGGCGAATGGCTGTTCTGTTGGCTCGTGCAGAGAATGTTGAAGAAGCTCGCCGTAAAACAGGAGTGATGATGGATCAACTGGAAATAAAGCTTTAATTGCTCTATATGTGAAAAAAGTCGGGCTTCCTGAAACGCACCTTCTTAAAAAGAAGAACTTTCAGGAAGCCCGATTTATTTTATCCGCCGATTTTAGCTTTTAGCTGATATTCAGCAAAGATGTCCAAACATCGTTTTTGTGTCGCTTCATCCGGCGCTTGCATTGTGAATTGGTTCGGATTGTAAGTCGTACCTAATTTATCATGCTTGTTTTTCCCAATGTCATGATATACCAGCAAATTGACAATTTCTGGAGGTTTAGGCAAACTTGCCAAGAATTCGGCCGATTTCCGGATATTCTCTTCGTCAGCATTGACACCTACAATGAGCGGAATTCGGATCCAATAAGGAACATCCGAAGCTGCTACCCGTTTTAGATTCGCCAACACCCGTTCGTTAGGAACGCCGCAATAATGCCGGTGTTTTTCTGAATCCATCATCTTCAGGTCTACCAGGAATAAGTCACATTGCGGAATAACGCGTTCAACGACTTCTTCCGAGGCATACAAAGTTGTATCAACTGCTCGATGAATATCTTCTTTTCCACAACGGGTCAAAAGCTCTAACAGAAAGTCTGGCTGCATCAATGGTTCGCCTCCGCAGAAAGTAACACCACCTTCCGAGCGGTCCATTACGGCTGTTTCCTTTTCGATTTCATGCATGGCCTCATCGACGGTCCATTCGCGTCCTGAAATTTCCAAGGCACAAGCCGGACAAACCTCCACACACGTTCCGCACATCTTGCATTTATTCAAGTCTGTGACAATACCCGAACGTGTCAGTTGTAAGGCTCCTTCCGGACAAGCTTTTACGCATGTCTGGCAACCGATACATTTCTTTCTGGTATAAAGCTTGACCGGTTTTTTCCCGATGCCTTCTGGGTTATGACACCAGACACAAGACATCGGGCAACCTTTCAAGAATAAGGTGATCCGGATACCCGGACCATCATTAATCGCATATCGCTTGATATCAAACAGAAGTCCCATATTAGAATGATTCCTGCTCAGTACGCGCAATTACGTCGGCCTGCAGGTCGGCATTCATGTCGTTGAAATAGTCGCTGTAACCCGCAACACGAACTAACAAGTCACGGTAATCTTCCGGACATTTCTGGGCTGCATACAATGTTTCAGTATCTACAATGTTGAACTGGATATGGTGTCCGCCTAAAGCAAAGTAAGCACGAATCAGTGAAGCCAACTTAGCTACATCTTCTTCACGTTTCAGCAAGCTCGGCATGAAGCGCTGGTTCAACAATGTACCACCACTCTTAACCTGATCCAGTTTGCCTAATGACTTAATAACGGCAGATGGCCCGTGAGTGTCGGCGCCGTGAGAAGGAGATGTTCCATCAGAGATAGCTCTTCCAGCCAGACGTCCGTTAGGTGTTGCACCCATTATTTTACCGAAGTAAACGTGACAAGTGGTTGAAAGCATGTTCAGGTGGAAGCATTCGCCTCTTGTATTCGGTTTGCCTTCGATGGCATCATACAAATCGTTGAATACACGTACAGCTACAGAATCAGCCTTGTCATCATCGTTACCGAAGAATGGCGTATGGTTGAGGATGTACTGACGCATCACTTCATGGCCTACAAAATTATCTTTCAGAGCCTGCAGCATTTCATCCATTGTGTAGCGTTTGTCTTCAAATACATGCTTACGTAATGAGCATAAGCTATCTGTAATTGTACCCAAACCAGTACATTGGATGTAATTTGTATTGTAGCGTGCTCCTGCATTGTAATAGTCTCTTCCTTTGGCAATACAGTCGTCAATGAAAAGAGAAAGGAATGTTGCCGGAGCATATTTAGCAAACATACGGTCAATATAGTTGCTGACGCGTACTTTCATATCTACGAAGTAGTGGATCTGCTTTAAGAATGCAGCATATAAATCTTCGAAAGTCTCGAATGAATTAGCTTCACCTGTTTCCAATCCGACTTTTCTTCCAGAAACCGGATCTACACCATTATGAAGAGTTACTTCCAATACCTTCGGTACATTCAGATATCCTGTCAGGATATAAGCTTCTTTACCGAAAGCTCCAACTTCGATACAACCACTACAACCACCTTCGCGGGCATCAGGCAAGCTCTTTCCTTGGCGCATCAATTCCTGGATATATACGTCAGGATTGAATACAGAAGGATAGCCATGTCCCTGACGAATCACTTTACAGCCGGCACGCAGGAATCGTTCAGGTGTACAAGAGCTGATATGAATTGCACTACCTGGCTGCAACAGGTGTAATTCTTCAATGGTTTCAAGCATGATATAAGAAACTTCACTCACGCCATCGCTACCATCCGTTTTAACACCTCCGATATTCAGGTTCGTGAAGTCGTTGTATGTACCACTTTCTTTTGCCGTGATACCTACTTTTGGAGGAGCAGTCTGGTTATTGACTTTAATGAAGAAGCATGACATCAATTCCTTAGCCTGATCACGAGTCAAAGTACCATCAGCAATACCTTTTTCATAGAAAGGAGCTAAGTGCTGATCGAAATGTCCAGGATTCATTGCATCCCAACCATTTAATTCAGTGATAGTACCCAGGTGAACAAACCAATACATTTGAATAGCTTCCCAGAAATCACGTGGAGCATGCGCCGGAACCCAACGGCAAACTTCTGCAATACGGCGAAGTTCAGCTGCACGTTTCGGATCTTTTTCTGTCATACTCATTTCATCTGCTAAATCAGCATGACGATTGGCAAATAAGATAGCTGCATCACATGAAATAGCCATACCTTGCAGTTCTTCTTGTTTGTCGGTTGCTTCCGGATCATTCATGAAATCGAGTGATTCAATGTTCTTTTGGATTCTCTCTTTCAAGTCAAGCAGACCATAACGATATACTTTTGCATCAAGTGCTGTATGTCCGGGAGCTCTTTGTTCCATGAATTCAGTAAACATACCTACTTCATAGGCATCTTTCCATTCTTTCGGAACATGATTGAAGATACGTTCACGTTGTGTACGACCTTTCCAATATGGGATCACCTCGCGTGCGTAGGTATCAATGTCTTCCTGACTGATGGTGTAGCGTTGTAATTCACGCGTATTCAGAATGTGCAAATCTTCTACACTATGACAAGTTAATTCCGGGAATGTAGAAACAGCCTTTGGACGTGGTCCACGTTCTCCGACGATCAATTCATCCTTTCCGATATAAATTGTCTTCTGTTTGCATATCTCATAGAAATTAAGAGCACGCAGAATAGGAATAGGATATTTCCCTTCATTTTCTTTATAAAACTTCGTCTCGATCAAAGCCCTTTCAATTGACAAGGATGGCTGAGCGTCGAACGATTCCTTGCGTAACCGTTTGATGCGGTCGTTCATACCCATCATATTCGCTTCATTAGATGGAGCGAAGTTGCTGGCGCTTTTAGGCGCGCGTTGTGCTACTTTTTGTGTTGACATACTGACTTTAATATTAGAATCGGTTTAGTATTTATTTCTATCTTCTAAAGTGTAAAGTTACTACTTTTTCTAAATATTTCATAGAAGAATGGAAGTTTAACACTATAAAAAATATTAATAGTGAAAAATGTAATCATTAAGGCTAAAATAGCTCAGTAGTAATGGGATATTAGGTGGATTTTATGCGTTTTTGGGCGTTTTTGATGACATATCGTTTTATGCCTGATAAGCGGGAAAACGAATGATGCAGGCGAGATTTTTTACATTCTCCCTGCATCATCCTTATTGTTGTTGCTTTGTGGATATTTCAATAGAGGTATTTCAACTCTTTTCCGTGTACATTATCGCGTATTTGACCGTCCTGCCAAACAATTTCGCCATTTACCCACGTTGTATCAACGGCATGATGGAAGGTATATCCTTCAAATGGAGACCAGCCACATTTGGTCAGGATGTTTTCCTTACTTACAGTCCATGTCTTGTTCGGATCAATTAAGACTAAGTCTGCATAATAACCCGGACGTATGTAACCTCTACGGTCGATGTGGAAAAGTTCGGCGGGTTTGTGGGCCATTTTATCCACGACCTTTTCGTATGTGAACCGGCCTTCCATGGCTAATTCCAGCATGACGATTAAAGAATGTTGTACCAACGGTCCGCCTGAGGCTGCTTTCAGACAAGATCCTTCTTTCTCGGAAAGCAGGTGAGGAGCGTGGTCGGTGGCAATAATATCTATTTTGTCATTATTAACGGCTTCACGCAAGGCTGTCCGGTCGGCCAGTGTTTTGATAGAAGGATTCCATTTGATCCGATTACCGAACAAGGCATAATCGCCGTCATGGAACCATAGATGATGTACACAAACTTCTCCGGTAATTTTCTTGTCCTTCAAAGGAAGCTTGTTGTCCAGTAAAGTAGTTTCTTTGGCTGTTGACAGATGAAGAATATGCAAACGCGTTCCTAACCGGGTAGCCAGTTCGACAGCTTCAGAAGAGGAGGCATAACAAGCTTCTTCACTACGAATTTTGCTATGGAAAGAAATATCCAGATCTTCACCATACTTTTGGGTGTAGTAAGCGATGTTTCTTTTGATAATTTCTTCTTTTTCGGCATGGACGGCAATCAACAGATCACTTTCACTAAAGATTCTTTCGAGTGCGTCTTTTTTATCTACCAGCATATTTCCGGTCGAAGAGCCTAAGAACAGCTTTAATCCCGGGACGCGTGAACGGTCGAGACGGCGGATTTCTTCCATATTATCGTTTGTTCCTCCGAAGAAGAAAGAATAATTGGCAGCAGACGTTTCAGCAGCCCGGTTGAATTTCCATACCAGATTTTCGATGGTTGTTGTCTGAGGCTTTGTGTTTGGCATATCCATAAACGAAGTGACGCCACCAGCCACGGCAGCCCGACTCTCTGAGTAAATATCAGCTTTGTACGTTAGTCCGGGTTCGCGGAAATGTACCTGATCGTCGATACAACCAGGCAGTAGCCATTTGCCCTGGCCATCTATGATATCGTTAGTTTCAGCTATGATTTCGGAAGGAACTTCTCCTTCATACACGGCCTCAATCATTTCACCGTTGATCAGTACTGCACCTTGATAACTCCGTCCTTCATTGATGATACGGACATTTTTTATCAGTTTCTTGTTCATAAGCTTATTGGGATTTATGGCCCAAAAATAGGGATTTTTGTCCGGTTATTTCTCTTTCGCCCCATGCTTTTTATCATACCAGCGTCTAAATCGGTAGTCGAGCCACAACAGGAAAAGAGCAATACTACCTATATATGTATAGATAAAGAGCAAGGAAGTATCTATTTTCGGCCATCGGATAGCGGGTATTTCCAGTTCTTTCAACCCAATGACGGCTGCAACAATCATAACCATCGAGGCGAGAATCAGCATACTCCATTCCAGCCAAGTCTGTCGTTTACGCTTGCGTATCGCTTCTTTTTCGATGCGTTGCATCATTTGCGACCGGAATCCTTCCGGGAGTGATACTGGCGGCATTTGTCTGAATAATGATTTCAAACGATCTTCTTGTGCTCTATTTGTCTCTTTTTCCATAATTCTTTACTTCTTCTGAACAACATCCTGATTCTTTTCTTCTTCAGTCAGCAGCACATACAGTTTCTTTCGTATGCGGTGTAACTTCACTTTCAGATTAGACAGCGACAGGCCGGTAATGCCCGTCAAGTCTTCAAGGCTTTTCTCTTCCATATAGAATAATTGGATCAAAGCCCGGTCGTCTGGCGGAAGCTGGGCCAAAGCCCGGTCCAGCCATTCCAATTGCTGGGCTGTTCCGTATGAACCTAATGCTTCCTGCACTTCCTCTTCGGATACATTCGTCAGTTGTGAATCTTCTATTGACAAGTATTCTATCTTCTTTTTTCGGACAGCCGATATCGCCATGTTGTAAGCAATCCGGTACAACCAATTGGCAAAATTGCCTTCTCCGCGGAAAGATTCCAATTGTCGGAATGCCTTGATGAATACATCTTCCGTCAGTTCCTCTGCATCTTCCCGGTTTTGTACAATCCGAAAGATCAGAGCAAACAACGGTTGGCTGTATTTATCCAGCAGACAGGCGAAGCAACTGGTATCGCCTGCCAGAATCCGGTTGATATAATATGTATCCGATAATCCTTCCATTTCATAATGTTTGACGCAAGCTTACTGGAAAGGTTACATGGTTTTATCAAAATAATTTGAACGGGATACCTTATTTTCCCCCGGAGATAAAGTCTGTAACCCTGGTTCCAAACTTCCGGATCCGATATGTAATTCTTTAGTTCACGGCGTGAACTAAGTAAACCACGGCGTGAACTACTTAATCCACGGCGTGAACTACTTAATCCACGACGTGAACTAAAGAATATATAATAGGGAAAGAAGTTTTCCCCCGGCAGAGTGGAAAGTTTCTGACAGGCAAAAACAAGTTTGCTAGGGGCGGCTACCCAAAAAAAATTGCCTGAAAGTTGTAACCATTCTGTTTCTCTTGCGTCCATATTACAGAAGCTTCGGAAAACAAAGGTATTAATAACATAAAAATAACAGAAACGATTATGATGGATTTTATTTCTATTCCGCTGGTTGTCGGAATCATTTGTTACGGAATTTACAGTTTGTTTGAATTGTTCGTTCATAAGAAAGAACGGCTGATGATTATTGAGAAATTATCGGAAAAAGTAGATTGGACTGTATTGGACGGGAAACTTCAGTTGCCAAGCTTTGCGCAAAAACGGGTATCCTTCAGTGCTTTGAAGATAGGTTGCCTGATGGCCGGCTTAGGATTAGGCTTGTTGATCGGTTTTATTTTCCATACGTTTGTATGTGTAAATTTCGAGGGTGACTGGCAAATGGTTTCTATGGCGTATGGAGCGTCGGTATTGTTGTGCGGTGGTCTGGGACTGATCCTGGCATTTATTATCGAGAAAAAACTAGGGGAAAAGGATGATGAATAATTTTCTCAGGGAAGAAGAGGAAAACGGTTTTTTAGCCGTCGCATAAAAAACTCTCGAGAATTGTTTTTGAAATAAACGGGAATCATTTCCATTCATACTTGTTCTCTTTCAAGAATGCGAGCATGAATGGAAATGATTCTTTTTTTATTTCTTAGGCTGATCGCCTAATGTGAACTTCAGAGTTCCGGCTTTTACCAGATCCTGATGAGAGATGGTATAACCTTTTAACTTCTTATCGCCTGCCTGAATCGACTGGATGTAGATAGATTCAGGTGTAGCGTGTGAAGCTTCGATAACCAAATCTCCTGCCGGATAATATTTCTTGTCGAGATGAATCGTGATCTTATCGAATACCGGTGACGTCAGTACATAATCAGCATCACCTGGACAGGCCGGATAAAATCCCATCATCGAGAAGATCGCCCATGTAGACATGGTTCCGGCATCTTCGTTTCCAGGTACACCATTCGGAGCATTGTGATAGCCACTCTTCAGAATCTTGTGCACTTCTTTCTGAGTACGCCATTCTTCCCCTTTGAAATAACTGAACAGATACGGATAAGCGATATCGGGTTCGTTGGCAGGATCATAATTGCCATCGTCGAAAACGCCCTGTAATTTATTGACGAACTTCTTGCTTCCTCCCATCAGTTTGGCCAGTCCTTTGATGTCATGCGGTACATAGAAGGTATAATTCCAAGCATTTCCTTCGTGGAATCCCGGACTTGGCTCAAAGTTTTCGCCCTGTTTCGGATCAAAAGGCTCATAGAATTTACCATCCGGCAAAATCGGACGTAATGTACCGAAATCTTTACAATAGTAATGTTTGTAACCCATTGAGCGGTCATAGAACAATTTCGCATCTTCTTTCTTTCCCAAAGCTTCTGCAAACTGGCTGAGGTTCCAGTCGGCCAGATAATATTCCAAAGCATGGGAAACAGAGTTGTCATATTGTTCGCGTAACGGAACATAGCCTAAAGAGAAATAATCATTGGCATCCGGACGAAGCAGATTAAATTCGCCAGGAGTTGTAGCTCCTTTACGCATGGCTTCATAGGCTGTTGTCGTGTCGAAATCACGTAAGCCTTTCATCCAGGCATCTACGATATAAGGGATTGAAGGATCACCTTCCATGGTGAATGTCTCCCGACCGTAAAGTTCCCATTTGGGTAACCATCCGTTTTCCTTATACATATCAATCATAGTCTGGATAATATCCAACTGACGGTCCGGATACAGTAAAGTCATGAGTGAACTGACATTGCGGTAAGTATCCCACAACGAGAATACTGTATAACGGTTACCGTTTGTCTTACCCACTTCCAGGCTCTCCATCTTCGGATATTCACCGTTGACGTCCTGTAAAATATTCGGATGAATCAGCAAATGATACAGACCTGTGTAGAAGATTGTCTTTTCGTCGTTCGTTCCGCCTTCTACTGTGATGCGTGATAAATCGTCATTCCACTTGTCGCGGGCAGCAGAAGCAATCTTGTCGAAATCGAAACCGGGTTGTTCGGCTTTCAGGTTCTCGCGGGCATTCTCGATGCTGACAAATGAAACACCGATCTTTACCTCGATCTGTTCCTGTTCGGCTACATCGTATTTGAACCAGACTCCTACATCGTCTCCACTGATTTCGCGGGTATATTTCGTGTATAGTTTGTATTTGCCTGCATCGGCGTCCCACTGAGCCTCTACACCTTTCATCTCGCGTTGCTTTTTCCAATATCCTTTTTCCTTCGGAGCCTTGTTGACCTGCATAACGAAATAAATCGGAAAGACTGCCTGCGGGTTATAACAGAATGTTCCCATCAGTTTGCTTCCTTCGATTTCTGTATCACTTACAAAGCGGACGGTTGCACCGGTTTCGTTGGTCAGACCTTCTCCTAAATTGAGCAGGATATTCCCTTGTCCTTTCGGAAAAGTGAAACGGCTTAATCCTGTACGAGGCGTAGCTGTAACTTCCGTCTTGATATTATATTTAGTCAGCATATTACTGTAATATCCCGGATGGGCTACTTCCTTTTCATAATGGCTGCCATATTCATGGTAATCTACTTTCAGCTCTCCGGAAGTCGGCATCAATAATAATCCTCCTAATTCGGGACAACCTACACCGCTCAGATTAACGTGAGCATAACCGGTGAAGAAGTCATTGTCGGATGTATAGGGTGTTGACCACCACCGACTGTCTTTATCAAACTCGTTGGTTTCTGACCCCATGACATTAAAAGGCGTCACACTCATCATTCCTTGAGGACAGACAGCTCCGGGGTTCGTAGTTCCGAAATTGCTGGTCCCGATAAATGGATTGACATAATCGACAGGCTGCTGTGCGAAGGCGAAACTTCCGCCACACAACAAGAGCGTCAATAATTGTTTTTTCATGTTTGTCTGTTTATTTGTGTTTAAAATATATGTATGTTAATTACCAGATGACGATTTCATCTACGAAAATAAATCCGCCATTAGGCTTATTTTTCGCTTTTACTTGTAAATAGCGTGCTTTCCAGTTTCCGTTGAAGGTATATTCCTGGAAAATCAGATCCGGATTTTCGCGGGAAACGGTAGTTGGAATAATTCCTTGCGATGTGAAATTCTTCCCGTCTTCGGATGTCAGGATTTCTACCTGTTCAGGCTGATATACCCAAGGACCTTTCAGTTGCATCCATTTCGAAGAGACTTGATGCAGATCCATGACTTCGCCCAGATCAATGACACAGTCTAAATTGTCTGTGTAACCCTGCCAACGCTGGTCAAGATATGTCAGTCCTCCTCGGTAACCATCAATAATGGCATTCATACCTCCGGCCATATAACCCGGATACAGACGGCTGTTGAAGTGGATGCTTTTCCCAATTCCTTTGTGATAATCTACGCGCTGCTCGGAAACTCGGTCCTGTAACTGACCGTCTACGAAGATGCCTGCTACAATTTTAGCCGAATCTTTGACAACAATCGGTTCCTGATAGATAGGTGAAGACGCTGTCGGGGTAGATCCATCTGTTGTATAGTGGATTTCAGCCGGATATTTCTCGGCATCCATGGTTACGCGGATTTCCTTCTTGACTGTATCTACAACCATGTCAAATTCCAGTTCGTTGGAAAGCGGGAAAGGATTCAATCCCATCCGTTGCAGGACTGGGATGTGTGCATTCACACGTGGTTTGAAATCTTGCCAATCCCGTTTTTCCTGCGGAGTCCAACCGATTTCTGCCACGGCAAGGGCACGAGGGAACATCATATACTCCAAATGTTCTGGAGTAGGAATATATTCAGTCCATGTATTCGCCTGTACACCTAGGAAATGCTTGGCTTCTTCGGCTGTCAGCGAATCCTGAGGAATCGGATTGTAACTATATACTTTCCGGATCGGCGTATATCCGCCAATGGCTACCGGTTGATGTCGGGGATCAGCTTGATAGAAGTCGAAATACATATAATTGCCCGGCGTCATGATGACATCATGCCCCATACGTGCTGATTTGAATCCGGCTGCTTCACCACGCCATGACATAACAGTCGCTTCGGGAGCCAGTCCGCCTTCCAGAATTTCATCCCAACCGATCAGACGGCGGCCTTTGGAGTTCAGAAATTCTTCAGCTTTATGGATCATGTAGCTTTGTAACTCATCGACATTGGTGAGTTTCTCTTTCTTCATCAATGCCTGGCATTTCGGACAAGTTTTCCATGCATTCTTGGCTGCTTCGTCACCACCGATATGTATGTACTCAGAAGGGAAGAGTTCAATAACTTCTGATAGTACATTTTCCATAAACTCGAAAGTTTTCGGGTTGCCGATACAGAAATCACCTCCGGTATGTGACTTCCCGGCACAACATAATTCGGGATAAGCCACGAATACTTCATCAGAATGGGACGGAAATTCAATTTCTGGAATAATAGTAATATGTTTCTCGGCGGCATAAGCTACTAATTCGCGGATATCGTCTTTGGTGTAATAACCACCATAAGCTCCTTTTGTCCCTTCTTTTACGTACTGACGATCTTTACCGTTATCCCACCATTCACGCCAATCAGATTGGGTTCGGAAGGCGCCCTCTTGTGTCAGTTTCGGATATTTGTCGATTTGCAGACGCCAGCCTCCAGCATCTGTGAGGTGAAGATGCAGGGTATTCAGCTTGTAGTACGACATAACATTCATCAGCTTCTTGACTTCCTCTTTGTCGAAGAAATGACGGGAAACATCAAGATGCAGACCTCGATAGGGGAAACGAGGATGATCATTGATCTTTACATAAGGCAATCCGTCAGGAGTAAGCAGTTGCAATAAAGTTTGCTTGCCATAGAATAATCCGGTTTCTGTCTTAGCAACCAAACGAACTCCCGCTCCATCGACTTCCAGACGATAGCCTTCATCTGGAATATCTGATGCATTCGGATCTACTTGAAAGTTTACTTTGTTGCTAGCCGAACCTGCTCCGACAAGCATTGCATGACCAATTTTAAACATGCCATCCGATTGTGTCATTTCAAATGGCTCTGGTATCAGTTGAATTTGTGTTTCTACTGTTTGATTACAGGAGGTAAAAAAGACGGAACCAACCAGTAATGTTCCGCCAAGTATCTTACCCACACGTTTTGGTATTAGCATACGAGTAAATTATTAAATGATTAAACGAATTCAGCAGATAGAGGTTATAATGTATTCCTTAAGCTTGTTGCTGACGGAATTTTCGGAACTGCCTGATCAATACAATGGCTGTTACGATGGTTGCCGTCAAGTCCGCAATAGGAATACTAACCCACACTCCAAATGTACCCCAAATTCTTGGTAAAACAATTAAACACGGTACTAAAAATAACATCTGGCGTGTCAATGAGAGAAAAATAGCCGTTCTCGACAATCCTACCGATAAGAAAAAGTTCGTTGATACCATTTGGAACCCAACGATAGGGAAAACGGCAAATACTATATGCAATCCGTAAACGGCTGCTGAAGTCAATTCTTCATCGGTGGTAAAGAAGCCGACAATAAATTCAGGGAAAAGGTGGCAGATTAGAAATCCAGTTGTAGCAACACCTACGCCCCATAAGGTGGTCAGTTTTGTGACGTCTATTACTCGATGATACTGACGAGCTCCATAATTGTATCCGGCAATGGGTTGCATACCTTGGTTGAAACCCATAATAATCATGGCAAATAGAAAGACAATACGATTGACAATACCGTAGGCTCCAATAGCCATGTCGCCTCCGTGCTCTTTCAATCCCCAGTTGATCAATAATACAATCAGACATGAACATAAATTCATTAGAAAAGGAGACATGCCGATTGAGATAATGCCTTCAACAAGTTCTTTATGAAGTTTATAAATTCCTTTATGGAAATGCAGCAGTTGTGATGGTCGGGCAAAATGGATGAGCTGGCCGATTAGTGATAGAAGCTGTGAAAAGACAGTTGCCCAGGCAGCTCCTTTGATTCCCCAATCCAAAACGAAAATGAACAATGGATTAAGCAGACAGTTAACTACTACAGACAACAAAGTCGCAAACATGGCCATCTTGGGATAACCGGATGATCGCAAAACCGAATTTAATCCTAAGTACATATGGGTAATTACATTTCCATATAAAATAATTCTCATATAATCACGTGCATAGGAAATCGTTTGATCGCTGGCACCGAAAAAGTAAAGTACGGGGTCTAAAAAGGCCAGGAATACGACTGAAAAGGCAATACCCATAATCAGATTCAACATAAATACGTTTCCTAATACATTATTAGCTCCGTCATAATCTTTCTGTCCTAACTTGACAGATACAAGTGTTGAGGCTCCGACACCTACTAACGAACCGAAAGCTGCTGCCAAATTCATTAATGGAAAAGTTAAAGCAAGACCTGCAATACCTAACGGACCTACACCATGGCCGATAAAAATGCTATCTGCCATATTATACAATGAGGAAGCAGTCATGGCGATAATCGCAGGAATAGCATATTGGGTCAATAATTTTCCAATAGGTTCTGTTCCTAAAATTAGAGGAGAATTTTTGTCAGACATATACTCAAATCTTAAATCATATAACTAAAATCTTCTGCCTATACCGGAATCGGTATACAAAGATACGTATTTTTAAATGAAAGTCTTTGGTGACTCTTCTTGATTTTGTTGAAAAAACAGTTCTTTCTTATTCTTGTATTTTTAATTGATCGGTCTGTAACCAAGGGTTTAAGTATAATCTTAATGTATGCAAAAGCCGGGCCATCGATATGGATTATAAATAAGAAAAGTGGCGTCCTGGCTGAATCATTTGTAAATTACAGCCAAGACGCCACTTGAAAGATTATAAGTTATACCTGCGTTATTTCTTATTGCTTCGGACGCGTACAGCGGTCTACCAGATAGGCAATCGAAACATAAGGAACACCCGAATTGGTTGTCAGTCCGATTTCACAAGTGCGACTGTTGGAATAACCTCGCTGAATGCCTTTTGCTTCGAGTTGAGGACGCAGTTTTCGGAGAGCATAGGCGTTCACTTCTGGATGTGTGAACCCTCGGTCGCCGGCAAAACCACAGCAACCTATTTCTTCGGGAACGAATACATTTTTGGAACACAATTTAGCCACGTTGATGATGGTATCTGCTAATCCCATACGTCTCATGGAACAGGTAATGTGTATAGCGACAGGTTCATCTGTCGGTGTAAATATCAGCCGGTCACGCAAGAAGGTATAGATGAATTCTGCCGGTTCATAGAGTTTCATCTTCTTAATCGTTTCGCGCATACGATGCAGGCATGGACTTTGATCACAGAGAACCGGGTAACGTCCTTCCTCACTGGCTTTCCACAGTGCCTCTTCCAGTTCTTTGGATTTACGGTCGGCTATATCCATCATTCCTTTACTTTCCCAAATTGTGCCGCAGCATAGTTTATCCATATTCTCGGGGAAGATGACTTCGAATCCACCTTTTTGGAGGAGAGAAACCATCTTGTCGACAAGAGCCATCTCTTCCGGTGATTTACGGGCCAATCCCATTGTCTGGTTAATACAGCTGGGGAAGTAAACCACTTTATCCGGCTTCGCTGTAATATGATTTCGAAGCTGCTTGCGAATGCGATAGGCTTTAGGCATGGCTGGTGTCCAAAGAGGAATACCTAATGTCTGATGCATGCCACGAGTCAAGCTAGTCATGAGAGTTGTTCCCATAACAGCGTGAGCCGTATCGGCAAGAGTCAGTACCGGCCGAAGTGAATTCTTGATTTCCGCAAAGTGACGGGCGGCAAAATCACCCATTTGATAACCTGTACTTCCTTTAGGTAATTCAGCCTGACGGATATCGTGTGTCAACTCTCCGGTATTGATATGCATCGGGCATGACATCGAGCATAATCCGTCTCCGGCACAGGTCTGGTTTCCCCAATATTTATATTCTTTGAGCAGCGTGGCAAGGCGCTGTGGGTCGTCTCCGCTTTGGCGTAAACGGGATATTTCCCGTTGAATAACGATACGCTGGCGACTGGATAAGGCAAATCCGCAGGTAAGGCAATTTACTTCGCAGAAACCGCATTCGATACAACGGTCTACTTTCGGATTAGTCAATGGCAGAGGCTTGAAATGCTTGATATGGCATTTGGGGTCATCGTTAAAGATTACTCCCGGATTCAGCAGATTCTTCGGATCGAATAACTGTTTGACAGATTTCATCAATTCAAAGGCCTCATCGCCCCATTCGTAACGGACAAAAGGAGCCATGTTACGTCCTGTTCCATGTTCTGCTTTCAGCGAACCGTCATATTTATCGACCACCAGCGTTTTGACATCATTCATCAGGTCTTCATATCGTTTTACTTCTTCGTCGGTATGGAAAGACTGATTCAGAATAAAGTGATAGTTACCTTCAAGTGCATGGCCATAGATGCAGGCGTCTTCGTATCCGTGGCGTGCCAGTAGGGCTTGAAGCTCGGCTGTCGCTTCCGGTAAGTCTTCAATATGGAAGGCTACATCTTCGATCAGACAGGTTGTCCCGAGCTTACGTGTTCCTCCAACCGACGGGAAAATACCGGAACGAATGGCCCAATAACGGGAATATTCTTCAGGCTTATCTGTGAAGTGAACGGGTGTGTATGTATTGAAAGCCTGGAGACAAGCCTCAATTTGCCGGATATATTGCTGAAGTTCTTCCGGTGTATGTGCCTTTGTTTCGGTGAGGACGGCTGTCAGGTTTTCACCCGTTGTATCATTAACAGACGCAAGTGATTTTTTGTCGAGTAGTTCTGCTCCTTTGACAATCCAGTTACCTTGCTCATTCGTAAGCTTCTTCATGGCAACGACTGCCCGGCATGCTTCCTTGATATCACTGAAATAGAGCATGGCACTTGCCTTGCAAGGATAATCGTATTCGGTTGTCATGGTTACTTCTGAAAGGAATGCCAGTGTTCCTTCAGAACCTACCAGTAAATGGGCGATGATGTCAAACGGATCATCAAAGCGGATAAATGGCAGGATATTCAATCCTGTTACATTCTTAATGGCATATTTATAACTGATCCGTTCTGCCAGTTTCTTATTGGCTCTGACCTGGTCGCGTAGTTCTTCAATTCTGCGGATAAAATCCGGTCTTTTTTCCTGGAAGGCATGGCGGCTTTCTGGATTTCCTGTGTCAAGACAGGTTCCATCTGCAAAAATCATTCGGGCAGAGCGTAAGACTTTGTCGCTGTTCGCATGCGTTCCGCAGTTCATTCCTGAGGCATTGTTCATGACGATGCCGCCTACCATTGCACTTTTTACGGAAGCAGGGTCTGGAGCAAATTTTTGTCCGTAAGGCTTGAGTATTTCATTCACTCGCTGTCCAATGATTCCCGGTTGGAGACGGATGGCTTTTCCTCCCTCTAAAATTTCATATCGTTCCCAATGTTTGCCGGCAACGATCAGTATAGAGTCGCTGATGGCCTGTCCTGAAAGACTGGTACCAGCTGCCCGGAATGTCACCGGCAATTGGTATTTGTCTGCAGTTTCCAACAGCTTGGATACTTCTTCTTCAGAGTCGGAGCGAACGACAATTTGTGGAATAAGCCGATAGAAACCGGCATCCGTTCCCCACGCCAGACGGCGTAATTCGTCTGTATAAATACGATCGCCCGGAATGAATCGGGCGATATCGTGTAAGAATAAAGCATATTTGTTTTCTTGTTCCATAAAGAATCGTCTGATTTTGTCCGCAAAAGTAACGTATTTGTCGGGCAGTTGTTCTTTTGCCTGCCAATTTCTTTTCCGGAAAAGAATCAGAACTTAGAGTTCGGGCTGATATAAGAAACGCTTAATGCTCTTTTTTGGAGTTTTCTCAAATTCATGTTCCCTCAACTCATAAAGTGCTACTTTACAATAGCCAGGAATGCTCCGGTTCAATTGTTTCAGGTTTTGCATCATTTGTTCGTTCAAGGCTTTGGTAGTTAGTCCAGACTTCTTTATCTGGTCCCAGTCCGGGTAAATCAAAGCCGTCAACTTCTTATTGTCTGAAATAATCAATGACTCTACAACGAGAGGCAAGTTGTTCAACTTGGCTTCGATCTCTTCTGGATAGATGTTCTGTCCGTTCGGTCCAAGCAACATCGTCTTGCTTCGTCCGCGGATATAGAGAAAACCGTCTGCATCCATTGTACCCAAGTCGCCTGTCCGCATCCAGCCGTCGGGCATCATCACTGTAGCTGTGAGTTGAGGATTCTTATAATATCCCAACATATTATTGCTTCCTCGTACCAGAATTTCTCCAACCTGATGCTGTGGATCAGAAGAGTCGATGCGCACTTCCATGCGGTCTACAATTTTACCTACAGAGGTTGGCTTGAAGATATCCCATTGAGCATACGCGACAAGCGGTCCGCATTCAGTCATCCCATAACCTACCGTGTAACGGAAACGGATGGAACGAAGAAACTGTTCGACCTCTTTATTGAGAGGAGCACCGCCTATTACGATCTCTTCGAAATTACCACCGAAAGCCTGATTAAGCTGATTGGCTATCTTTTTTCGTACAATTGTATTAATCACCGGCAGGTTGAGCAAAACTTTCATCATAGGCTTCTCGATGATCGGGAAGATGCGGGTTCGCACAATCTTTTCGATGATGATCGGTACTGCCAGGATCAATCGAGGGCGACAGGTGGCAAAGGCTTTTCCGATCACTTGCGGGCTGGGCATTCGTGTAATGAAATGAATGTGACAACCTTTATTGACAGAATTGAGTACCTCGAAGGCCAATCCGTACATGTGTGCCATCGGAAGGATGCAGACAATGTTATCTCCCGCATGGATAAACGGAAGGTTGTCGGCCGCAAATTGGGTATTACTCCACAGACTGCGATAGGGGAGCATGACGCCTTTAGAGGAGCTGGTGGTACCCGAAGTGTAATTCAACAAGCATAAGTCTTCCGGATTCTCTTCATAGTAATGAATCGACTCGGGGGTGAACGACGGATATTTTTGTTCGAACAACAGCGGTAGCTGGTTGATGGCATCTTTTACTGCCGGTTGATCCGATTTGATCAAACTGAAGTCATCTAATTGGATGATCAGACGAATCTGAGGAAACTCTTTCTCGTCGAGTTGCGCCCAGTTGGATGCTGAAACAAAGAGTACTTTGGATTCGGAATGATTTAGAATCAAATGGATGTTGTCTGATTTGAATTCATGAAGGATAGGAACTGCTACGGCTCCATACGTCAGGGTTCCAAAGAAACTGATGGCCCAGTTCGAAGAATTTCTGCCTAAAATCGCTATTTTGTCACCCGGTTGTATTTCAGCGCAGCGGAATAAAATGTGAAGTTCTTCCATGCGCCGGGCCACATCGCTATATGAAAGGGTAGGACCTTCCATATCTGTAAAAGCTGGCAGATTCCAGTGGGCTTTTACACTCTTCTCGATCAATCCTAAAAAACGTTTTTCCATGAAGTTTCCTTTCCTGCTTTTATTGTCAGATTTATGCCTGTTCAATTAACAGATTCTTTACAAAAATAAGTTTTTTATGGGTATTTGCAAAAGATTTACATAAATTATTCCTGTTTTTCCACAATTTGTTGTAAGATCCTACCCAAGCGGCAAGACGTTATTTGTGCGTATCTGTCTGTAGCACCTTGATAGTTATACCAGTTTTTATCAAATTCATTTAAAGATTTTTCCAAATTGCCTTGCAGATCTTTAAGTGGTTGAGATTGCTGTAGAACCGGATCTTGAGTGATGGTTTGTTGAAGTTTTTTTACTGCATTTTGTAGAATGAAATACTCCTTTAGTTTTTGTTCCATCGCGGTCTCTTCAATTGGGGTTGGGAAATGTGGGGCGATTTTTTCAAGGGAAATTTGTTTAGACAAATCGTATCGGATGATCGTCGCTTCCAGATAGGGTAGCAGATTGACTAGATTTAACCAGGCTTCTCGTAGAAGGCGATAACTGTCTTGCTTGGCTTTCCACGCATTTCTTATCGAAAGATAGATGAAGCCGAGGTAGAGACAGACGAGTATTACCATTAATATAAGCAAGAATAGATTTTTCATGATGTCAGTAAAATACAGTTTATCGGATGAATCCGATAACAGGTTAAAAATCGTTTTTCAAGTTAAGACAAAGATAGTTTTTCTTTTGGTAATAAAAAATTCAGTCCTATTCAATTTTATCTATGGCCTGTTTGATAAATAGAAAGAGATAGCCCAATGAAACTCACGGGAGTTGAAAATGATTCTCGTGAGGATTGAATTTGATTCTCGTTACTTTTGTTTTAAAAAGCGCCGGCTTTTGATCAAAACACGCCGGCTTTTCATCAAAAGCCGGCGTGTTTTCTTGCCTTTGTTAAGTCATTGTTAAACAGGAACTTTATTGTTGGCTAACTGTTTTCAGGATTTCCTGAACAGCACGTTCAAGCTGTTCGTCTTTGCCGGTCAAGACATCAGACGGATTGTTGTATATTTCGATGTCTGGTTGGAGTAACTGATTTTCCAATACATTGCCTTGATTATCATAAGCTCCAACTTGCGGGATGCCGAATACCATGCCCCCTTCCAGTCTTTCCCACCAGACAGCAGTCATGGTCCCTGGAACAGGTGCACCGATCAGTTGGCCTAAACCTAATTCTTTATAATACCAAGGTGTTCCGTGCGCGTTGGAATAGTTGTCTTCGCAAACGAGCATGCAAGACGGTTTGATCCATCGGTCGAACGGATCATTCCCGATAAACTGTCCGCGGGGCTTGAATTGCATAACGCGTTTTCCACTCAGCAGGACACAAATATCTCCATGAAGCCATCCGCCGCCATTATGACGGGTATCTACGACAACAGCCTCCTTGTTACGGTTCTCATCACTCATCAATTCCTTATATAGGGTTTGGAACGACGCGGCATCCATTGCTTTGATATGTACGTAGGCTATTTTATTATCCGATAACTTGTCGACGATCTTTCGGTTTCGTTCAACCCATCGTTTATAAAGCAGTGCGTTTTCTGCGCCTTGCGAGATTGGTTTGATCGTTATGTCGAAGTCCTTCCCTTTTTTACTGATAGTTAGTCGGGTATAACGGTCGGTTTTCCCCTCAAGCAATGGATAATAATCACATCCCGCCTTGATTTCCTGCCCGTCGATGGCTTTGATGATGTAGCCAGGTTCGATTTCCTTCTTGCTGGTCTCAAGCGGACTTCCTTTTATGATTTCCTTGATTTTAAGTCCATCTCCTTCATAAGTCTCATCGAAGAAAACACCTAATGAAGCTGTCGCCAAGGCACCGCCGGTTCCTCCATAGCGGCATCCGGTATGTGAAACATTCAGTTCACCCAGCATTTCACTGGTCATTTCCGCGAAATCGTAGTTGTTGTTGATGTATGGCAGATAAGCAGAATAGGTTGTATAAAGCTTGTTCCAGTCTGCTCCATTCATATTCGGATCATATAGTTTTTCTTTTGTCTGATTCCAGATATGGTCAAACAAATAAGCTCTTAGCTGTTGAGGCCGTTCTGTATAAAAGGCTTCAAAGGCGATATCGCTGAGCCGTCCGTTTTCAATATCTAATTTTTTGATCGCTCCGCCGGAAGACAGATATGCATATTTGATATCTTGATCGACATCCAGATTGCCCCATCCGATTCCCGGCATTTTCAGTTCATTGCGATATTCTTTCAGATCCTGCATCCACAATGCCGGTTTTCCTGCATGCGGAGCAATGTAATACAGTTTGGTTCCGTCTTTGCTCAGCACTGTGCTGCCTAAATTTGTGGAATAGGGTGTCAGGCGAATGGTACGGTATTCCAAATTAGACAAATCGAATTTCAGATCCTTAATTTTCTTTTCTTTCTCTTTATCCTTGTCTTTCTTGTCGGCATCATCGTCCTTCTTTTTCTTCTTGCCGTCTTCGTCGGCTAACGCTATTTCTTCTTTACTCATGCGGAAGCGGTCGTAGGCTTCCTGATCGAAGAACATGATATAGGCATCGCTTTCTGCTCCCCAAGATCCGTGACTCCGATAACCGGCCCTGTCACTCTGGAAAATCATCGCTTTACCGTCGAGTACCCACTGGGGTGAGCTTTCGCTGTAACCACTGTTGGTCAGATTATGGATTTCACCTGAGCCGTCGGCCTTTACCAATGCGATGTCTTTGTTGTTCCAACCGCCAACGCCTATGTATTCAGTCAGAATCCATTTACCGTCGGGACTCCAGGAATAATCCTGGTCTCCATCCGTATATGAATACTGGAATTTCCCATCCATCGCGGTATGAACTTCCTTTGATTTGAGGTTGAGCACACAGATCTCAGTTCGGTTCTTCAAGAAAGCAATCTCTTTCCCTTTCGGATTGTATTGCGGCTGGAAGGCTGTATACGTACCGTCGGTAAGACGTTCTTCTTTTAATTCTTTTGCATAGGTGAAGTTTTTGTCTTCTTTGTTTGGTAAAGAAGTCTGGTAGATTTGCCATTTGCCATTTCGTTCAGAGGCATATACAATAGATCTGCCATCAGGTGCGAAATCGATGGTACGTTCACGTTCCGGTGTATCCGTAATCTGACGGGTTGTCTTATAGTCAATAGACGTTACATAGACGTCGCCGCCCAATATAAAGGCAACTTCGTCGTTCTCAGGAGAAACAGCTACTTCTGTAGCTCCCGATGTCCGCAGATTCCGGACTATTTCACGTTGCATATCATCACGGATAATTTCTACCTTTACTTTAACTGGCTCTTCACCCGGAGTCAGCGTATATAGTTCGCCACTGTAACTATAGCAAAGTTTGCCGTTGTGAGCAATAGAGAGGAAGCGGACTGGATTATCTTTATAGAATGTCAGCTGTTTATTTTCCTGTTTATCCAGCGAACGGTAATAAATATTGAATGTACCGTCTTGTTCACTCAGGTAGTAGAAGCCTGTTTCATCAGGAGTCCAGACGGCATTGCGGTCTTCGCCTTTAAAATCAGTCATCTTCTTGTATGAGGTTCCATCGAACCACCAGATGTCGCGTGCCATGCTTGATGTATGGTGTTTGCGCCAGTTGTCTTCATATCCTTTAATATCGTCATAAAGAATGCCCTTTTGTCCGATACATGGATTTGACAAAGTCCAGTCAGAGAAACGCTTGGGTCTTCCTCCCGTAATGCTGACTTGATACAGCTGGGAAAAGAGGCTGCTGGGAAACTGCATGTTTTCGGCTGTAGGAGTGAGATACGTTGAAAACAAGATATGCTCATTATCTGAAAAGGCGACTGGTATTTCTTTCCCGGAGTGCGTTGTTAATCGTTTGGGTGCTCCACCACTGAGAGAGGAAACGTAAACATCCAGACTGCCTTCGCGGGCACTGGCAAAGGCGAGATGCTTGCTGTCTGGACTCCAGACCGGGGCATAGTCATATGCTGTATTGGTTGTGATAGCTTGTGCTTTTCCTCCCGATACAGGAACCGTATAAATATCCCCGAAGGCAGAGAAGGCAATTGTTGTCCCGTCGGGTGAAATTGAACTCCAGCGGAGCCATTTAGGTGTATTCTCTGAGGCGATAAGCGGATTTTGCGTGGCGAATGCCAGGCAGAGAGTAGCAAAAAGTTCTTTTTTCATGGAGATTCGATATTTGCTATTGATAAATATTTGTTTTATAAGGATGGCAAAGTTAGCATATTTTGTAAACTGGAGTTGGTTTCCTGAGAAAAAATAGATTAAGGGGAATAAATTTGTGGGTAGGTGAAAGAATCTTGGCTGTTAAATGTTCGATCGTCGTGATGATTTATGTATCTTTGCACTGTTATTCATTAAAAAATAGAGGATGGAAGATTCGTTAAGTGTAGCTCGGGAATTGTCACGGCAAACAATTCCTATCAGTAAGGAGGCTTTGGACAAGCTGGCTTCCATTTTGGTTCGGACTGAAATAAAAAAAGGACAGAATTTTTTGAATGAAGGTGATATTTGCAAGCAAATAGGCTATGTTCAGAAAGGTCTGGTCAGACAATATTATTATAAGAACAAAAAAGATTTTACAGAACATTTCTCTTGTGAAGGAGATGTCTTTATTTGTATTGAAAGTTTTTTACGCCAAGTACCGAGCCGGCTGATAGTAGAAGCATTAGAGAATACGGTTATCTATGGTCTTCCTCATGATGAAGTATTGGCGTTGGGCGCTGAATGTTATGAAATAGAAGTGTTATACCGTGGGTTGTTAGAGAATTCATTGATCTTGTCTCAAGTAAAAATGGATATGTTTCGAATGGAAACAGCCAATGAGCGTTATAATCGTCTGTTGCGAGAACAACCTGAAATTATAAAGCGAGCTCCCTTGTCGCATATTGCTTCTTATTTATTAATGACGCCAGAGACATTAAGCCGGGTACGGGCAAGTATTATTTGATTATATATTTTGAAACATCTTATATGAAAGTTGGATTATTTATTCCGTGTTATATCAATGCAGTATATCCGGAAGTTGGAGTGGCAGCCTTCAAGTTGTTGAAGCAAGTCGGGGTTGATGTAGATTATCCACTTGATCAGACTTGTTGTGGTCAGCCAATGGCTAATGCCGGATTTGAGAATGAAGCAACTAAGTTGGCTGTTCGTATGGAAGATCTTTTCCAGTCGTATGATTATGTGGTAGGGCCGTCAGCCAGTTGCGTCGCTTTTGTGAAAGAAAATCATCCGCATATATTAAAGAAGGCGGGACACGTTTGTACAAATAGCGAGAAGATCTATGATATTTGTGAGTTTTTACATGATGTGATCAAGCCGAAGAGTCTGCCTGCTGTTTTCCCACATAAAGTAAGTTTGCATAATAGCTGCCATGGAGTTAGGGAGTTACATCTTTCTTCACCCAGTGAAATGAATATTCCTTATTACTCAAAGTTGCGCAATTTACTTTCTTTAGTAAAAGGCATTGAGGTTTTTGAACCTAAGCGAGTAGACGAATGCTGTGGTTTTGGTGGCATGTTTTCGGTGGAGGAACCGGAAGTATCTGTTTGTATGGGACATGATAAAGTAATGGATCATATGAGCACGGGTGCCGAATATATTACGGGTGCTGACAGTTCTTGCCTGATGCACATGCAAGGTGTTATCAAGCGCGAGCATCTTCCTATACAAACTATTCATATTGTTCAGATTTTAGCAGCCGGATTATGAGTACGAAACATTCAATAGCTGCGGCTCGGTTCATAGAGAATCGTCCGCAAGAAAAGTGGCACGATGAGACGTTATGGATGGTTCGTGCGAAACGTGATAAACAAAGTAAATCATTACCCGAATGGGAGCGATTACGCGATTTGGCCAGTGCCATCAAGATGTATTCGAACAGTCACTTGGAAACTTTGTTGCAAGAGTTTGAAAAGAATGCTGTAGCCAACGGAGCGATTGTTCATTGGGCGAAAGATGCAGAAGAGCATAACCAGATTGTGTATGATATATTAAAAGAACATCAGGCAAAGAATCTGGTGAAGAGCAAATCGATGTTGACGGAAGAATGCGAAATGAATCCGTTCTTGTTTTCTAAAGGCATTGATGTTGTGGAAAGTGATTTGGGAGAACGAATTCTTCAGCTGATGAATTTAAAGCCGAGTCATATCGTTCTTCCGGCGATTCATATCAAACGCCAACAGGTGGGTGAAATGATGGAAGAAAAATTGGGTACTGAAAAAGGTAATTTTGATCCGACCTATCTGACCCATGCTGCCCGGAAGCATTTACGCGAAAAGTTCTTGCATGCGGATGTTTCGATGACGGGTGCTAATTTTGCTGTGGCATCAACGGGTGAAATCGTGGTTTGTACCAATGAAGGTAATGCCGATATGGGAACATCGTTTGCTAAGGTACATATCGCTACTTTTGGTATGGAAAAGATTGTTCCGAACCGGGAAGCATTAGGCGTGTTTACTCGTCTGTTGGCCCGTTCGGGTACGGGACAACCCATCACTTCTTATACTTCTCATTACAGAAAGCCGCCTGAGGGTTGTGAGTTCCATATCATCATTGTTGATAATGGACGAAGTGAGATTCTGGCCAAGCCTGATCATGTGAAGACGTTGAACTGTATCCGTTGCGGAGAATGTATGAATACATGTCCGGTATATCGTCGGAGTGGAGGCTATTCTTATACTTATTTCATTCCGGGTCCAATTGGAATCAATTTAGGTATGTTACGTGATCCGGAGAAATATGCCGATAATGTTTCTGCTTGTTCTTTGTGCTTATCTTGTTCGAATGTATGTCCGGCTAAAGTGGATTTAGGCGAACAGATTTATAAATGGAGACAAGATTTGGAACGGTTAGGACGAGCCAATAAGCAGAAAAAGTTGATGTCTGAAGGTATGCAATATCTGATGGAACGTCCGGCCTTGTTCGATACAGCCCTGAAGTTTGCTCCAGTTGTGAATCATTTACCACGTTTCATGGTGTATAATGCTGTTAATGCTTGGGGAAAAGGTCGGGAACTTCCTGCGTTTGCGAAAGAATCGTTTAATGAATTGTGGAAAAAGAACAAAGTAAAATGAGCAGTAAAGAAGATATATTAAAACGGATTCATGCAAATACCCGGCAACAGTATGATATGCCGGATCTATCATTGAATGCAATCGTTTACGAAGATAAGCTAAATACTTTTATTGATGTGCTGAAAGCTGCGGGAGGGGAAGCCTATGTCATGCAGCCAGAAGATGATCTGAATGCTGTCATTCAGAAATTTTATCCAGATGCTCAGCGTATAGGTTCAAATCTGAAAGATATTACTTGTGCTACATTTAATCCGGATGAACTGGAAGATCCTCGTGAATTAAATGGAACAGATGTTTCTATTGTGAAAGGAGAATTTGGCGTCGCTGAGAATGCTGCTGTCTGGTTGCCTTGTCAATATCGCTATAAGGCTGTTTATTTTATTTCCAACGCCTTGGTAATCATATTGAATCGCCAAGAACTGGTTAATAATATGAATGAAGCTTACCGCCGAATTGAAAAGGCTGAATATTCTTATGGCGTGTTTATGTCCGGTCCATCGAAGACGGCTGATATCGAACAGGCTTTGGTCTTTGGAGCCCACGGACCAATTCGTGTAACGGTTATCCTATTATAATTTAGCATAAACGGCATCAGATCAGTATCAGAAAGAGAAGATACTTCATAAAACAAATAACCCCTCTGTATCGGAGGGGTTATTTGTTTATATATGTATGGAAGATACTATTCTAAATAAGTATATCCATATAGACCGGAACGGTAGTTTGATAAGAATTCACGGCCTTCTTCTGCAGAAATAGTTCCTTTCTTTACGGAAGATGCGACCCATACTTCAATAGCCCGAGCCATACGTTTCGGGTTGAATTGAACATATTCTAATACATCAGCTACTGTCTCTCCTTCGATGACACGGTCTATAACATATTTATCTCCTTTTACTTTAATATGTACAGCATTTGTATCACCAAATAAATTATGTAAATCACCCAGGATTTCCTGATAGGCACCTACAAGGAAAACGCCTAAATAATAATGTTCTCCTTCTCTTAACTTATGGACCGGTAAGTAATATGAGAAATTCCGGGTTGAAATAAAGTTGTCTATTTTACCGTCCGAGTCACAGGTTATATCTTGTAATGTAGCAGACTTGGTAGGTTGTTCTTCCAGTCGGCTGATTGGCATTACAGGAAAAATCTGATCGATCGCCCAGGAATCAGGTAAAGATTGGAACAAAGAAAAATTACAGAAATATTTATCTGGTAATAATTTCGATATTTTCTTCAGTTCATCGGGAGCATGTTTGACACTTTCTGCCATTTCAAAAACATCTCGGGCAATAGACCAGAATAACCGTTCAACATGAGCACGGGTTTTTAAGTCGATTAAGCCTAAATTGAACAACTCGAGTGCTTCTTCCCGGCATTGAAGGGTATCATGCCATGTTTCTATCAGTCGTGGCTGATTGAGTGTATCCCATAAATTATAGAGTTCGCGTACTAATTCATGGGCATCTGGTTGCAACTCTTCATTTTCATCACATGCAGGCAAACTTGTACTGGCCAGTGCTTCAATAATCAATACGGAGTGATGGGCTGTCAAAGATCGCCCGGATTCAGTGATGATATTAGGTTGTTCCAATCCGAATTTCTTACAAACGTCAGCCAAAGCAGATACAGCATCGTTTACATATTCTTGAATGGAATAATTCATGCTATTCCCACTCAGGGCAGAACGGGTGCCATCGTAGTCAACGCCAAGACCACCTCCGATATCAACAAACTGGATATTGAATCCCATTTGTTTCAGCTGTACATAAAACTGAGTAGCTTCACGGAGAGCTGTTTTTATTCTTCGTATATTTGTTACCTGACTACCTATATGGAAGTGGATTAATTTCAGGCAATCTTTCAGTCCGTTTTGCTCTAACAATTCTAATGCTTCTAAAAGCTCGCTGGAATTCAATCCAAATTTACTGACATCACCTCCAGACTCTTCCCATTTTCCGCTACCTGAGCTGGCCAGTTTAATTCGGATACCAATGTTAGGCATCACATTCATGCGCTTGGCCAATGTGGCAATGGTTTTCAGCTCCATCATTTTTTCTACAACCAGGAAGATACGTCTTCCCATCTTTTGAGCGAGTAAAGCTAATTCTATATAGCTTTCATCTTTGTAGCCATTGCATATAATCATAGCATCGCTGTCTATATCGATAGACAGAACAGCATGCAGTTCCGGTTTAGAGCCGGCTTCCAGTCCGATATTGAATTTATTGCCATGACTCACAATCTCTTCAACAACGGGGCGCATTTGATTGACCTTAATAGGATAAATGATGTAATTTTTAGCTGTAAACCCGTACTCTTTTGCAGCTTTGTCAAAACAACTGGATATTTTCTCAATACGATTATTAAGAATATCCGGGAAACGGAGTAAAACAGGTGCCGCCACATCTTGAATTTGCAGCTCTTCCATCAGATTTTCCAAATCGATGATTGGTCCGCCAGCTTTGGGTTGTACAGCGACATGCCCTTTTTCATTAATCGAAAAATAATTCAGTCCCCAACCATTGATGTTGTACAGTTCGGCTGAATCTTCAATTTTCCATTTTCTCATTTACTTCCTGTTAATAAGTTAGAGGTAATAATAAAGAATAATATGTATAGAATGGCTCCTTGCTGTGAAACATTATCTGAAAGAATATTATTTCAATGAATATGAATATTCGTTTGTCAGGCCGATTCTAAAACAGCATCAAAGTTGCGAAAAAAAAATCATATATCTTGAGTTTTTTTATTAAATTTGGAAGACAAGTTGTATTTCGGATGATTTTTAAAGATGTTTTATGTTTAAAAGCAGGATTAACTCATTTTTGCATAATTGTTACTGGTTTGATTCTGTAGAAACGTATTTTTGATTCAAATCTGAAACGGTATTTCAAATATGGAAACACTTCTCTCAAATCTGGAAAAAACGGATGAAAATTACAAAGTACCTAATTTGGAAAAAGGAATAGCTGTTTTGGAGTATCTGTCATATAATTCGAATGGACGAACTTTACAAGAAATCAAGCAGGCTTTGGATATTTCTCAGACAACGGCTTATCGTATATTGAATACATTAGTTCGTCTTGAATATTTATGTTTTGATGATAAGACAAAACACTATCGGATAACTCGAAAATTGCTTACGTTAGGTTTTTATTCGTTGAAAGAGCACAATTTATTAGAGATAGTGCTGCCTAAACTGCGAGAACTGCGGGACATCGTAAAGGAAACTGTTTGTTTTGGTGTACTGGGAAATGAAAAAGGTATATTTATAGAGCAGGCCCAAGGACTACATGCTTTTCATTTTGTCTTAACTCCTGGAAAGCCTTTTGAACTCCATTGTTCAGCTCCTGGAAAAGCTATTATGGCTTATTTGCCTGATACAGTAAGGAACCGGTATTTGTCTAATATGTCATTTCAATGTTTTAATGCAAATACGATAACTGATCGTGAAGTGTATTTAAGAGAGTTGGATGAGGTCCGGAAAAAAGGTTATGCTTTAGACAATGAGGAAGAAATGAGTGGTGTGGTTTGTATTGGTGCGGCTATTCTAGATTATACTGGTTTCCCGAGTGGGGCGATTTGGATTTCAGGACCGAAAGATCGTTTGCCAGAATCCATTCGAGAAGAATCAGCTCTCGTTATTATGAAATATGCAAAGATGATATCTTCTGAATTGGGATTTAGACCGAGACTGATAGATTAGAAAATAAGTTACCATTAAAATATTGGACCATGAAAATGCGGAAAAATATATGGAGAAAATTATTGTTGGCAGGACTAGCTTGTTGTTGCTTATCCTGGGTTGAAGCTGGTACTCCTCCTTTCTTTACAACAGGTATAGATATTGGTCAGAATGGAGAGATGTGGTTAGCTGAAAAAGGAAAGAATTGCGTAGATGTTTTTTCAGCGAATGGAGAAACACTGTTGTATTCTTACCCGGTAGATGAAGCGCCTACGGGCCTTTTGTTGCATGAAGATAAAGTTTATATAACAACTTTTGGTTCGACAGGTCATTTACAGGTTATGCAAAAGGAAACTGGAAAAGTAGAAAAGATTATACCTACGGGATCAGGAGCTTGCTCTCCGTTATTGGGACCAGACGGGAAACGTATCTATGTTTGCAATCAGTTTTCTAATAATGTTGTGGAAATAGATTTGGCTAATGGAAAAATACTACGTACGGTTAAAGTTCTTCGTGAGCCCAGATCGGCAGTATTTAGTAAAGATGGTAAATATATGTTTGTTGCCAATTTCCTGCCGGCACAACGAGCCGATATCGATTATGTAGCAGCTTGCGTGTCGGTGATCGACATGTCTAAGTTTGAAAAGATAAAAGATATACAGCTTGCAAATGGCAGTAATGCTTTGCGGGGTTTGTGTGTAACGCCTGATGGTAAGTATGTATATGTCTCTCATAATTTAGGTCGTTTTACGGTACCAACGTCTCAATTACAGCAAGGATGGATGAATACGAGTGCATTTAGTATCATTGATGCTGACGATTTGAGTTATGCCGGCGTTGTTGTTGTCGATGAGCCGGATAGAGGAGCAGCTGGTATATGGAGTATTGCTTGTGATGAGGAAAAGATTTATATCACGCACAGTGGTACTCATGAAGTAAGTGTAATTGATCATAAAGCTATGCGGGATAAGTTTGAAGCTTATCCTGATAAGTCTCGTTTGGACTACGATCTGACATTTTTGTATGGTATTCGGACACGAATTCCCTTGCAAGGAAATGGTCCCCGCTGCATGTTTGCCGGTGAGAACAAAGTCATAATTCCAACATATTTTGCAGACGTATTGAATATATTGGATAAAGAGACACTTGAATTAACTTCAATTCCGTTAAATCCGGATAGAACAGAGACTGATGAGCAGAAAGGCGAGCGTTATTTTAATGATGCTGCCAAATGTTTCCAGAACTGGCAGAGTTGTAATGGCTGTCATCCCGGTGATGCGCGTACGGATGGTATGAATTGGGATTTAATGAATGATGGAATTGGAAATTCTAAGAATTGTAAAAGTTTGCTGTTCAGTCATGTGACACCTCCTTGTATGATTTCTGGAATTCGGGAATCTGCCGAATTGGCTGTTCGCGCAGGTTTTCGGTATATTCAGTTTTATGAACCGGAAGAAGATATGTCCTTATGCGTTGATGCGTATTTAAAATCACTGCAGCCTGTTCCAAGTCCATACTTGGTGAATGGGAAATTAAGTGAAAAGGCAGAAGCAGGGCGTAAGGTCTTTGAGAAACTTAAATGCGGAGAGTGCCATAGTGGTCCTTATTATACAGATATGAAATATCATGTGATAGGGGAGAATGTTGAATTCGAGAAAGGATGGGATACACCTACTTTACGTGAGGTGTGGCGCACAGCTCCTTATTTGTTCAATGGTTCGGCCGCTACTATGGAAGATGTATTCCGTGTATATAAGCATGGCATTGATAAAAAAGTATCTGATAAGGAAATTGAGGAGTTATCAGAGTATGTAAATTCTTTGTAAAAATGAGTTCTATGAATTATTGTCAGAAGATACATTATAATATATTTCAGGCAGATCAGGCTGATTTTGATAAATTGGTTGATCGTCTGCTTGATTGTATTCCTCAGAATGAAATAGTTCTACGCCTGGTGTTTTTCGGAAAGCCTTTATCAAATGCTCAGTATTTAGAGCGGAGACTGTTAATCCGAAAGAAAGTCCGTTATCGTTATCAGCATAGTGAACCAGCATTAACGTATGTTGCACAACCACCGTTGGGTGCTGCATTAATTATGGAAGTGCATAGTTATATACCAGATGGGAGTGATTGTATAGCCTTTCGTCATTATGAAGGAACTCCTTATGTTATGGTGGAAAATGATAAGATGAAATGTCTGTATGCTGGCGGTTTCCAGGAAGATATCTTGATGTTTGGTATTCAGCAGCAGGCTTCAGGTGTTTTTGCCCGTTTGGGTGATGTATTACGTAAAGAAGGTTTTCCTATAAACAGTATTGTTCGTCAATGGAATTATATTGAGCGAATCACAGATTGTGATGGAGCCGATCAGCGCTACCAGATGTTTAATAATGCCCGCAGTGAATTTTATAAACCGGTTGATTGGAGTAACGGATATCCGGCTGCAACTGGTATTGGTGCTGATTTGGGAGGTTTGGTTGTGGATGTCGATGCTGTTGTATTCAAACAAGATGACTGTTATGCGACGCCGATAGATAATAAACTACAAATTGCTGCACATGCGTATTCTGAAAAGGTTCTGGAGAAAGCTGGGGTGCAGAAGACAACTCCTAAATTTGAAAGAGCCAAACGGCTTACTACCGGTAATAATAGTTTGATTTATATATCTGGGACAGCGGCTATCCGGGGAGAAGAAACTTTGGTTGGTGTTGGATTAGAACGGCAGTTGCGTATTACCATGGAAAATATAGCCGAATTGGTAGGTGATGCAGCAATAAAATTTTTGCGTGTCTATTTAAAAGACCGTTCTTATTATGAAGAAGCGAAGTCCCTTTTGGAAACCTATCATTTGAATGTCCCTATATCATATATGTGTGCTGATGTTTGTCGGGAAGAATTATTAATTGAGATTGAAGGTATCGCGATGAAATAGTTTTTCTGTTAGTAATTTGGCTGAATAAGGAAGAAGATAAATCTTCGGATGAATTTACTCAAGTGAATATATAGCAGATGTTAGGCAATAACTGAAAATAATTAATCTACTAAAAATATGTAAGTTTATGGCGTATTCTAAAAAGTACACAAATGCCGATTTCTATAAAGACGGCAAATTCCTGCAGGATGTTGCGATGGAAGCAATGAAAGATATGTTTGCATATTATGGAGTTCCTTTTACCGAGCTGATGGCTAAAGAAATGTGGGTGACAGATTTTGGTTTAGGAGATTTTGAAAATGTTGGTATGGGCGGTATTTTCTGGGTAAATGATCCGGAATATGGTTATTTCGCTCACGCCATTTATTTGTTGCCCGGGCAGATGATTCCTGAGCATGCGCATGTGAAAACAAAATTCCCTGCAAAACATGAATCATGGATGGTTGAGAAAGGCTGGGTCTATAATTTTTCTGAGATAGGAGATGAGACACCGAATGCTCCGGCTATTCCGGCTACTCATGGTCCGATTAAGAGTAAGAATTTTGTGGTTCAGAAAGTAGGAGATGTGTTACGCCTGAAAAAGTTAGAGTCATTCCATTTTATGATGGCTGGACCGGAAGGTGCAATAGTTGATGAGTGGGCTTGCTACCACGATAATGATGGCTTGCGCTTTACCAACGATAAAGCTGCATTATAATTCTCTTTTGGTTTGTTCTGTATATAAGATGTACAGAACAAATGCTATGGTAATCTTGTGAATTGCAAGGTGTGTTGCTAACTGTATAATTGAAATAACATGAATAAACTTCAATTAGTGATATCGGTTCTTTTATCAACGTCGGCTGTATCTTGGGCGGGACCACAGCAAAAGAAGGTTGATAATTGGATTGATGCCTCTGTTAAAGCGAAGACTGAATTACAGGAAAAACTGAAGAAGGCAGGTATGCCTGTCATTTCACAATGGGTGAAGCATAAGCAAAAGGCTCAATCATTTGTTGTGGATGTAAAAGGTTTGGACAAGCTTGTATTGGTCACCGCAGGAGGACCGGATGGAACTAATTATGATCAGGCGGTTTGGGCAAATGCCCGTTTGATTAAAAAAGATGGAACATCCGTTTGGCTGGACGAAATCCCTTATGAATATGGTGTTGCCGGATGGGATAAGCCAAAGATGAATGTCAACGTATACGACAATAAGATTGTCATTGCAGGCAAAGAATATGCGCACGGTGTTTTATGTCATGCAGATGGCACTTTGGTTTATCCATTGAATGGTGAATATGTCCGTTTTGAGGCAGAAGTCGGTATTGACGACGCATCGCAGGGCGGAAGTGTCTATTTCCAGGCGCTGAATGTGATGCCCGAAAATGTGGGTAAGGAGCTGAGTAACCGATATCCGAAAGAGATCGCCATGTTGGGTTCTGTTTTGGATGGCTTGGATTCATGGCTGATTACGGCTGATGCTTCAGAGGAAAAGCAGGCAGTAGAAAAAGCGCTTTCTTATTTGAAAGATAAAACTTATTTTGCCAATGAGGCTAAACGGGTTGCAGATGAGACTGATGTGAATACCCAAATGCACAAATACCTGTCTTTATTGGAACAAATACAGCAGGTTGTTGCTCTTCAGAATGAATTAGAGTGGTTGAATGTTGAATCCGTAAAGTTGGCCTTTGCCGATATGAAACGGCAAAAAGGTTATGATGTGGCTACGTATGAACCTTTGCTTAATGAACTGATTGAGCTGACGAAGAAGGGTTTTGATGGTATTTATAAGGGAGACGAACAGGCTATTGCTGATGCGAAAAAGGCTTTAGCCGACAAACGAGCCATTTTGTTGGGAAATGTCTTGCTGGATGGTGATAAGATTGTTGCTACCCGCTTTAAATTAGGCATGAATGCCCGTCTGGCTATGGCTCCGGATTTAGGTACACAGGCAAACAACTGGAGCAATCAGGAATCGGCCCGTCGGGAAGGTTTCGATTCCGAGATTGTTGAATTGACGAATTTGCGGGGCGATGTTCAGATGCGTCGGGTGTATAAGCCGGATCATTCTTCTTCTATTGCCGACCTGAAGCTTCATTGGGATGGAGATCGTGTGATGTTTACGCAGACCATGCCGGACAAGCGCTGGAATATCCATGAAGTCAAGTTAGACGGAACTGGTTATCATCCGATGATTGAAATGAAAGAGCCTGATTTGGAATTTTATGATGGTACTTATTTGCCGGATGGACGAATCATAGGTGTTTCAAACATCGGTTATCAGGGCGTGCCTTGTGTGAGCGGAGATGATCCTGTCGGAAACATGATTTTATACAATCCGAAGGATAAGAGTATGCGTCGCATCACATTCGACCAGGATGCTAACTGGAATCCAACCATTATGGCTAACGGGAAAGTGATGTATACGCGTTGGGAATATACTGATTTGACTCATTACTATTCTCGTATTGTGATGCACATGAATCCGGATGGAACGGAGCAGAAAGCCTTGTTCGGTAGTGGTTCTATGTTCCCGAACAGTACATTCGACGTACAACCGCTGCCCGGTCATCCTTCTGCATTCGTCGGCATTATATCAGGTCACCACGGTATTGCCCGGTCAGGTCGTTTGATCTTGTTCGATCCGTCGAAAGCCCGTAAAGGAGCAGCCGGCATGACGCAGGAAATACCTTACCGGAGCCGTCCTGTACAGGAATTGATAAAGGATGAATTGGTAAATGGTGTTTGGCCGCAGTTTATAAAGCCAATACCGTTGAATGATAAATATTTCCTGGTATCTGCCAAACTGTCTCCCAATGATTTGTGGGGACTTTACCTGGTAGATATTTATGATAATATGACTTGTGTATATCAGGCTGAAGGAGAAGGTTTCATCAGTCCGATTCCGGTTCGCAAGTCGGTTACTCCTCCACGTATTCCGGATCGTGTAAAGCTAAATGACAAAGAAGCAACTGTCTTTATTCAGGATATTTATGCCGGTGAAGGTTTGAAGAATGTTCCGCGTGGTACGGTAAAGGAACTGCGTATCCATGCGTATGAATATGCTTATGTGAAGACTCAGTCTGACCATAACTGGCATGGTATTCAGAGCGGATGGGACATCAAACGTCTGTTGGGTACAGTTCCGGTTGAAGAGGATGGCTCTGTTATCTTTAAGATTCCGGCAAATACTCCGATTTCTATCCAGCCTCTTGATAAGAATGGTGCTGCCATTCAATGGATGCGCAGTTGGTTGACCGGGCAGCCGGGTGAAGTTGTCTCTTGCGTAGGTTGTCATGAAGATCAGAATGAGATTCCCATTCCTAAACGTGTGATTGCTTCGCAGAAGACTGCCGCTAAACTGAAAGCGCCGGAAGGCGGTGTCCGTTCGTTTACTTTTGATTTGGAAATTCAACCTATCTTGGATCGTGCTTGTATTGCTTGCCATAATGGTCAGGGTAAGGCTTTCGACTTGCGTGCCGGCGAAAAAGACAAGTTGGGCTATGGCCCGTCTTATTTGAATTTACACCCGTACGTGCATCGTCAGGGTGGTGAAGGTGATATGCTGGTATTATATCCGTATGAGTATTATCAGAATACAAGTGAACTGGTTCGCTTGTTGAAGAAAGGTCACTATAATGTGAAACTGACGGATGCTGAATGGAAGACATTGTATAACTGGATTGATTACAATGCGCCTGACAAGGGCTATTTCAATGCGAATGTGCTTGGGAAAGATATTATTCCGTATCAGGGCTATGACCAGATTGAGCGTCGTATTGAATTGAACAACAAGTATGCCGGTGGTTCTGGAGTGGACTGGAAAAAGGAAATTGCCGACTATGCTGCTTATTTGAAGGCCAAAGGTCCGATTACTCCGGTGATGCCCGAAAAGGAAGCTCCTGTAAAGGAAAAGACACTGAAAGTGAAAGGTTGGCCATTCAATGCTGATGCTGTCAAGGAAATGCTGGCAGATGAAAAGCAAACGCGTAAGGAGATAGAGCTGGCTCCGGGTGTGAAGATGACTTTTGTACGCATTCCTGCCGGACAGTTTGTGATGGGCAGTTATCAGGGTGAACCGGATGCTTATCCAACGGCGAAGGTTAAGATAAACCAGGCGTTTTGGATGGGTGAACTGGAAGTAACCAATCAGCAGTATAACGTATACTTCCCAGATCATGACAGCCGTCACATGGATCAGCAGTGGAAAGACCACGTTTATCCGGGATATGTGGCTAATGATCCGGACCAGCCGGTTATCCGTGTCAGCTATAATGATGCCATGGCTTTCTGTAAAAAGTTAAGCGAAAAGACAGGTTTGCATGTTACTTTACCCACGGAGGCACAATGGGAATGGGCTTGTCGTGCGGGAAGTGATCAGGATTTCTGGTATGGTGATAAACATGCTGATTTTGGAAAGAAGGAAAATCTGGCGGATGAAACTACGAATCTGCTGGCAGTAAGCGGAATTGATCCGCAACCGATGCCAAAGACTAGCTTCTGGTACAAGTACTATATTTTCTTGCCGAAAGAAGAAAGCGTGAATGATGGCAGTTTGATTCAGATAGGAGGTAAGAAATATGAAGCGAATGCGTTCGGCCTGTATAATATGCACGGTAATGTAGCCGAGTGGACTCGATCGGATTATGTTGCTTATCCGTACAAGGAGAATACAAAGGAAACCTCAGAATATAAGGTAGTTCGTGGTGGTTCATGGGTGGAACGGCCAAAATATGCTACCGCTCATAGCCGAAAAGCCTTCTATCCATGGCAACCTGTATTTAATGTAGGTTTTCGTGTGATTATTGAAGATTAAAAGGAAAATTCCTATATTTAGGCCCTTTTCTGAGGGGTATCTGAGGTAATTCATACCAGCAGATACTTTTCCGCCGGTCGGCGGAAGGCTTTCCGTCAATCGGCGGACGATCTTCCGGCGTACGGCGGAAACCTTTCCGACAACCGACGGAAAGGTAGTGTCTCGGGTGTTTTCCCTTAAGGGATGACGAAGTTTATATTAATAACATATATGAAATCAGTTATTCTAAGGTATTTATCTTCTCCGATAACGGGATTGATATTAATGGTAGTTTATGCGTTGGGGTTGGCGGTTGCTACATTTATAGAAAAGCAGCTCGGAACCGAAACAGCAAAAGAGTGGGTGTATTATTCGCCAGTATTTATTTTCTGGCAGTTTCTGATGGTCGTTAATTTTCTGGCAATGGCCGGGAAATATCAATTGGTTCGCTGGAAAAAGTGGGGAGCTTTACTGACTCATCTGGCTTTTATCGTTATTTTGGGTGGAGCGATGTGTTCGCATGTATTCAGTGAAGAAGGATTGTTGCATTTACGAGAGGGAGAATCCAGTAACCAGATAGCGGTTCGGGCAGGCGACAAAACCTATTTTCATACTTTGCCTTTTCAAGTTGAATTAGTCAAATTTACATTAACCCGTTATCCGGGTTCGGCAAGTCCGTCATCGTTTGAGAGTGAGGTGCTGGTTCATGTAGATGGAAAAACGCGGCGAGAACTGATTTTTATGAACAATGTACTGGATGTTAAAGGCTACAGATTTTATCAGGCTTCTTATGATAAAGATGAGCAAGGGACAATCCTCTCGGTCAACCGAGATGTTGCTGGCCGGAACATTACTTATGCTGGATATATTTTACTGGCTTTAGGCCTGCTTCTTTGTATTGTAGGTCCTCATTCACGGTTCATGTATTTGAGTCGTCAGTTGAAGGATATGCGTTCGGCAGGTGTTACTACGCTTCTTCTGATAGGACTGTTAAGCATTTCAGCTGGAATGAAAGCTGAAGAGAAATCGATGGATTTGAATAAAGTGGTACAGCAGTTTGTGGTCAGTCCTGAACATGCGGCGGCTTTCGGGGCATTACCCGTGCAGTCTGAAAACGGACGAATGATTCCGATGAATACCTTTTCGTCGGAAGTATTGAGAAAGTTGCATAAGGAAGACACTTTTGGTAAATTGAATTCCGACCAGTTCCTGTTAAGCTTGCTGGCGATGCCGGATATGTGGATGCGGGTTCCGTTGATTCGTCTGTCAGACAAGGAAATATCCGCCCATTACGGATTGCCTGATAAATCATGTTCCTATTTGCAAGTCTTTGATGACCGTGGCGCTTATAAATTTCAGGCAGATGTAGAAAAGGCTTATGCCAAAATGCCGAACGAGAGGACTCGCTTTGACAAGGATTTGATGAAATTAGACGAGCAGGTGAATATCCTGTATCAAGTGTTCAATTATCAGCGAATCCATATTTTTCCGAAAGAAGGCGATCCGAATCATAAATGGTATGCGCCGGGCGATGATCTTTCTGTTTATAGTGGAAAGGATTCGCTGTTTGTTTCCCGGATCTTTTTGTGGTATTTGGGAGAAGTGCAGTCGGCATTGAAAACCCAGGACTGGAGTAAGGCCGACGAAGTACTGGGTATGATCGAAACATACCAGCAAGCTAAAAGCCAGGGTGTTGACATAAGCCCCAAGAAGATGCAGGCCGAGATCAAATATAACCAGATGAATATCTTCCGTCAGTGCAAGATAGGTTATTTGATTACGGGCGGATTGTTACTGATTGTGGCTTTTGTTGCCATGTTCAGTGAAAAGAGAAAATTGAATACGCTCTTTCTTTTGCTGGCCGGACTGGTAGTGGCGGTGTTCGGTTTTCATACGTATGGAATGGGAGTCCGCTGGTATATTGCCGGATATGCTCCTTGGAGTAACTCTTATGAGACGATGGTTTATGTGGCATGGGCTACGGTTGCTGCTGGTTTGTTGTTTGCCCGTCGCAGTCGGATAACGATGGCATTGGCCACTTTGTTTGCGGGTATTATTTTGTTTGTATCCGGTCTGAACTGGATGGACCCAGAAATTAGTCCGTTGGTGCCGGTGTTGAAATCTCCGTGGCTGATGTTTCATGTGGCTGTTATAGTAGCCGCTTATGGATTCTTCGGCATCTGTTGTTTATTAGGCATAACAAACCTAGTGATAATGTCATTAATGAATAATAAGAACCAAGAACAGATGCTGCTTCGTATCCGGGAACTGACGGTTGTTAATGAAATGGCTTTGCTGGTAGGTCTGGCATTGATGACGATCGGAACATTCTTGGGTGCCGTCTGGGCCAATGAATCATGGGGACGTTACTGGGGCTGGGATCCGAAAGAAACCTGGGCACTGATAACCATGATTATCTATGCTTTAGTTGAGCACTTGCGCCTGGTGCGGAAGTGGTATAACCTGTGGTCATTTAATTTCTCATCGGTAATGGCTTTCTGCTCCGTACTGATGACATTCTTCGGTGTGAATTATTTTTTGAGTGGTATGCATTCTTATGGAGAAAATGATCAGGTTAATGGAATATTTATGTATATATTTGCAGTGATAGTCGTAGTTATTATTCTTTCTGTCATTGCTTATTGGAAATATATGCGCAGAAAGATAATAACGGAAGATAATTTTACATCTAATAATTTAAACAGATAGTGCTATGAGGACATTAAGTCATTTTGGTATTCCGGTAAATTACAAACCGGAAGGAGCTATGTACAATGAAGGTTTGAATATCTGGTTGACCGATTACAGTAAAAGTGCCAACAAAATAGAGTTTCTTTACCTGGAATCAGGAAAAACTCCACTGCCGGATAAAGTTTTATCAACGGCTCATGTAGCCTATATTGTACCTTCTTTGGAAGAAGCGCTTAAAGGTAAGCAGGTTATTTTTGGTCCGGCTCCTTGTGATGAGCATCTGACAATTGCTTTTATTGAAGAAGAAGGAATTGCAATTGAGTTGATGGAAACTAAATGAAAAGCCTTAAAACGAAGTTTGAGCTGAAAATAAAGACAAGATTCCACCATAGTAGTTGAATGAAGAACTGATGGAAGATTATGTGGGCTTACCTATAAAGTAAAAATAGAAGCCATCATTTTGTAGTTCGTACCCATTCCTGAAATGAAGATAGAGTTACTATTGGAATGATTAGAAGTTGTGGGTACGAACTTTTATTTTGCGGGTGATCTGGATTACTTATGTCATTAATATGTTATTATGAAATCAATAGTTGCTTATCTGTGTATGCTCTTTTTCCTGGTGGGATTATTGTCCTGTGGTAAGAAAGGAGAAAAGTTATTGTTAGCCGGTTCGGGTTGGAGTAAAATTGTGATTATCGATAAGAAAACCCAGGAAATAGAATGGGAATATCCATTGGAAAAAGGCTGGGAATGTAATTCAGCTAGCTGGACTCCTGATGGAAATATTCTGTTTTCTTATGCCAAAGGAGTTAAACTGATCACGATGGCTGGTGAAGAATTATGGAATATTCCAGCAGATGCCGGTTCTGAGTTTCAGACTGCCTGCGTATTGGATAATGGAAATTATCTGGTTGCTGAATGTGGCCATCCGGCTAAGCTATTTGAAGTGAGTCCCCATGGTGACATTGTTCGTGAAGTGATGTACGAGACAGGTATAGAAGCTCCGCATGCACAGTTCCGTCATATCAGTATGGATTCGGATGGAAATTTCCTGATTCCGCTGTTCGAAACGGAAGAAGTACGAGTAATTGACCGTGACGGGAATTTACTGCGTTCGATTAAGATGCCGGGAAATATGTTTTGTGTCAGCAGATTGGATAATGGGAATTATGTAGGAGCTTGCGGCGATTCCCATTGTTATGTTGAGTTTAATCTGGAAAGTGGAGAAATTGTCCGTACCGTTAATTCGGGAGATATTGAAGGAGTTGAGTTTTGCTTTGTCGCTCAGCTGTTGCCAACTACCGGTGGTGGAATGTATATTTGTAACTGGCAAGGTCATGATCCGGATGTGGCTTCCAGGCATGTTCCACAATTAATAGAAATTGATAGGCAGGGAAAGATCGTGTGGAAAATAAATGATAGCAGGAATTTTGGCATGATCTCTTCCATATCAGTAGTGAAATGATTTTATCTAGAATATAAAAACTGTAAGTTATGTCTGAAATAGTTCATTCTAAGGAGAGAATATTGGCCGTGGATGCCTTGCGCGGATTTGCCGTAATGTCGATCATTTTGTTGCACAACATTGAACATTTTAACTTTTATTCTTTTCCCGAAACTACATCTCCATTATTATCGAGTTTAGATTCCCATTTATGGGATATGCTGTTTTTTGCCTTTTCTGGGAAAGCCTATGCCATCTTTGCATTGCTGTTTGGATTTACTTTTTATTTGCAATTTCATAATTGCGAGAAAAGAGGTGAAGATTTCCGAAACAGATATATGTGGAGGCTGACATTGCTTTTACTGTTCGGCTTTGTGAATGCTATCTTTTTCCCAGGAGAAATTTTGGTACTATATGCATTGATTGGCTTTGTATTGGTTCCTGTACGCCATTTGAAAGACCGGACAGTCGCTTGGATTGCTTTGATTCTGATGTTGCAGCCATTGGAATGGCTAAAAGTTCTTTATGCATGCCTGGTTCCGGATGCAAATCCTCAGCAGACTTATTTCTCGCTGGGTGACGTATATCCGCAGTTAGGAGGACATTCCTTTTGGGAAATGCTGAAAGCAAATTTCGTTACCGGTCAGTTGGCCAGTTTAAATTGGGCGTGGTCTCATGGTCGGGTATTCCAGACAGCAGCTTTGTTTATGTTAGGAATGTTGCTGGGAAGAAAAGGTCTGTTTCTATATTCAGGGGAAAACAAAGAACGGGTAGCTGCATTTTGGCAACGAGTTGCCTTTCTGGCATTGCCGTCGGCTGTCATTCTGTATTATCTGAAGGATTTTATTTATTCACAGATAGAGAATCCGTTCCTGAAGTCGTCTATGCGGACGATTTGGGATTCTTGGTATAATTTGTCCGGTATGCTGCTGATCGTTTCCGGATTTCTGTTACTCTATTGGGTGAATGAAGGCAAGGTTCAGAAGATTCTTGTGCCGTATGGAAAGATGAGTCTGACGGATTATGTAGTGCAATCGATAATAGGAAGTTTTCTGTATTTCGGTTACGGATTGGAACTGCACTTGGTTTGCGGAACAACCTATAGTCTGCTGATCGGAATCGTATTCCTTATTCTGCAAGTAGCCTTTGCACATTGGTGGTTCCGTCATTTCCGTCGTGGTCCGTTGGAAACCATCTGGCACCGGTTGACGTGGATAGGGAAGAAGTAAAAGAACAGTCAAAGAAAAGCCTAAGGTAGTTATCCTGGGCTTTTCTTTGACTCTCTGAAAGGAATATATTAAAGGGCTTTCAATTCCCCTAATTTCTCACCCATTAAAATATGGCTCCATTCTTCTCCTTCTTTAGGTGATGTAAGCTGGAAGTTGGCTTCTTTTTGGAATACGAGGACAAAATCAGAACCTCCGAATAAGAAGTAACCTAATTCATCTCCTTTTTCTACATGGTCGCCTACTTTTAATCCTTCGGTGAAGTTAACGGATGCCACTTGCGACATACCGATAGGCATCACGGCAACCAATCCGTGCGTTTTTGTATCAAGGATAACGAGGCCGCGTGTTTCGATACTCTGCCAGCCAGGAACGGAGCAATCTACTACATATTGTTGCAGATCCGGTTCCCAAGTGATAGTTCCGCCTAAGGCATCATCACCGGGGATAAGACGGATTTCGCGGATTACACCGGATAAAGGGAAATGGTATCGGTGGTAATCGTTGGCATTCAGGAAGGCATGGAAAAATCTTCCTCCTGCAAAAGCATCGCAATAAGCGCTCTCCGGACCGATTAGGTTACGGATGGAATTAAACACACGCGATTTTACTGCGATCTTCTCGTCTGTGATGATATACGATTCGTCATCAATATCCCATACTCCTTGAGGTACGCAGTCACCCGGCGAAGTTACAACCGAATTATCTTCTGGAGAAGCAATCGGGCGTTGATCGGGCGAAGCCAATCGGCGGCTGAAAAAGTCATTGAACGAATGCCAGTTGGAAGGGGATTCATACCAACCTTTCGTCATTCCTAGTTCTTCTTGTTGCATCATCAACTCTTCGTATTCCTTGTTCCATGAATCTGCAGATGACAGATAATTTCCCCACGATTTGCAATAATCCACGAGCCAGCTGCGGTATGGTTCTACATATTGTACGGAGTTTGTAAAAAGACTTTTGCCTTCGAGTGATTCCAGCGGCATACAGTTGATAAAATAACAGTAGCAAAGAGCCTGGTACATCCGTCCGAAGATACTCGGTTGTCCCGGACAGAAAATAACATCCCAAGGCATAGCCGTCTGTGAGTAGTCGATAAAGTCGTAGTACTCTTCAAGGGACTGTGCCGGGTTGGTAGATTTGTCCGGATTGATCTGTATTCCTTTTTCAATTGCTTCTGTAAGGAGTGATTTCAGGCGAGTATCACTCTCAACCAACGAAATTAATTGCTGGGTAGTCTCGTTATACTTACTGTACTTATCTGTTTTGTTGTCCTTGTTTTCACAAGCGGTAGCCATAAGCAACAAGGCCATCAGGAAAAAACATATCTTGGATATGTTTATGCTCTTTTTTCTCATTTTAACACTTTGAAATAATTATGATCGTGCAAAGGTACGGAATTAAAATGGACTGATGATTCATTGTTCCTGTTTTTCTTCTTTTGCTTCCTTGTCTTGTGGCAAGATCAGATTAAGCACCACTCCAACGATTGCTGCAAGCCCGATTCCAGATAGTGATAATTCGCCCCAAGTAAAGGTTGCGCCTCCTATACCTATAGTCAGAGTCAGGGAGAAGATGATGATGTTTCTGGTATTTGTCAAATCGACCTTGTGCTGCAGCATATTCGTAACACCTGCAGTAGCGATTGTTCCGAAGATCAGCAGCATGATTCCTCCTAAAACAGCATTGGGAATAGATTTTAGCAGGGCACTTATTTTCCCAATCAGAGAGAAAAGAATGGCTGTTACGGCAGCAATCCGTATGACTTGCGGATTGGTTACCTTGGTTATCGACATCGCACCGGTAACTTCTGCATAGGTAGTAACTGGAGGTCCACCTAAAACTCCGGCAATCATACAGGCTATTCCATCTCCCAATAAGGTTCGGTGCAATCCAGGATCTTTGACGAAATCTTTGTTGGCAACCGTATTGACTACATAAATATTACCAATGTGTTCGATCACTGGGGCAATGGCGACGGGAATCATGAAGACGAAGGCTTCCCATGAAAACGTAGGATGTACGAATTCTGGCAGGCTGAACCACGAGGCTTCGCGTACTCCACTCAAGTCTACTTCATAGAAGAACAAGGCTGTCAGATATCCAATACCGATCCCGCAAAATATGGGAATCAATCTGAGCAAGCCTTTGGCTTTTAAAGGCACTATTACAGCTGTTGCTAATGAAATCAGAGCTAACATCCAATTCTCTTCAGCCATTTTTACACCTGTACCAGCCAATGTAATACCGATCAGGATAATGACGGGACCAATAACGACTGGAGGAAAAATACGATGAATGACGGATAGCCCTTGCCATTTGACTAATGCGCTCATCGCAAAATAGACAAGTCCGACTCCTGTAAGTCCAAATAATGTTCCCGAAAGTCCGTATAATTCGGTCGCTTTGATAATGGGAGCAATGAAGGCAAAGCTGCTTCCTAAAAAGATAGGAACTTTCCCTTTGCTTACTAAGTGGAAGACTAATGTTCCGATTCCGGCTGTAAATAGGGCTGTTGAAGGGTCAAGTCCTACTAATAAGGGTACCAGGACAGTCGCTCCGAATGCCACGAAAAGAAATTGTACACCTACAATTCCTTTTCTGATAGGTGTAAGTGTTGTATCCGATGTGTGATTCATAAGATATGTGGATATAAAAGTTCATATTACATTTTGAATTGACCATTGCCTGCAGTATGGAAAGTAACTGCAGGTTTCAGCTTTGTAAAATTACGATAACCTGCTTCTTTATCCAAATTTTCAGAAGGAATGTTGTGCAGGGAGACTTTCTGTTGTGTGTTTTGTTTTGTTCTATGAGTGGCTTAGGTTATCTTTGCACTAAAATAGAATGGATAATATGAAAAGAGCTTTTTGTCCGAAGTGTGATCATCAGATTGCTTTCGATGAAACTAAATACGAAGAAGGAAAAGTTGTGGCATTTGTTTGTCCACAGTGTGCATCACAGTTTAAGATTAAAATCGGCCGGAAAGTAGTCCGTTCGAAATCGGGTCAGGAAAAGGAAGTAAAGGAGCCGGATTTCTCATGTGGTTTTATTACAGTAATTGAGAATTCATTCGCATTCAAGCAAGACTTACCGCTGGTATTAGGTGATAACGTGATAGGCCGTCGAAATAAGGATACAGACGGAGTGGATGTTCCGATTATTACCAGCGATCCGAGTATGGGGCGTAAACACTGCGTGATTCATGTTAAACAAGATGCCCAGGGTAAATTAATCTATACGTTGCGGGATTTTCCCAGTTTGACGGGAACTTTCTTACGCAGTGAATTATTGGGTGATCGGGAAGTGGTTCGTATCGGCGACGGAGCTGTTGTAACAATTGGTGCAACTACTTTTATCCTGCATACGCCTGATGGAGAAGAAATAGAAGAATAATGATTAATATTATAATTTGTATATCATGAAAAGAATACTATTGTTATTAGGCCTGCTGGCATGTATATTTATACCACTTTCTGCCCAGCAAAAAGCGCCGAAATGGATGGAGAAACAAAAGAAGGCAATTGTAAAGATTGCTACATATAAAGCTGATGGAACGGCCTTGCATACAGGTACCGGTTTTTTCATTTCGGAAGATGGAAAAATGCTTTCAGCTTATTCGTTGTTTAAGGATGCTTATAAGGCTGTTGTTACGGATGGCGGTGGAAAAACTTATACCGTTTCGACCGTTTTGGCAGCTGATGAATTGTATGACGTAATCAAACTCCAAGTGGAAGTCCCGAAGAAGATCAGCTTTCTGAAGATGGCGGCAACTCCATTAGCTGTAGGCGCTTCGGTCTATTTGCAGCCTTATACGACTGAAAAGGTTAAGACTTTTGCAGCCGGAAAGGTTGAGGAAGTTACTAAGTTGAAAGATGTCTATCATTATTATAAGTTGTCTTTTCCACTGGAGGTAAGCTGGGTGAATGCGCCTGTACTGAATGAAGAAGGAGAAGTATTCGGTTTGGCACAAGAGGATGCTTCCGGGAAGAAAGAAGTTTCATATGCTGTATCGGCTGCTTATGCTGAGAGTCTGCAAATATCTACCATGGATATGCTAAGTTCTACGTATACGGCTATTGGTATTAAGAAGGCGTGGCCGGCTGATCGTGATCAGGCGCAGATTGCTTTGTATTTGATGGGAAATTCGCAGGATGCGCAGACTTATCTGAATACATTGAATGATTTTGTGGCGACCTTTCCCGACTGGTCGGAAAGTTATATTCGCCGGGCTTCGCATTATGCGTATCGCCGGGCAGATTTGGCTAAAGATCAAGCCGGACAATTGCAATACTTGGAAAAAGCCAAAGAAGACATGAAGCAAGCTCTCGATTTGGCTGAGAAGAAAAGTGATGTGTTGTATAGCGAAGCTCAATTGATTTATAGTGTAGCTCTATCAGACTCCACCTTGAAGAATACAGACTGGACTGTTGAAAATGCACAGAATCGTTTGACAGAGGCGATGAAAGAGGAGAATAATCCGGTATATCATCAGTTGCAAGGTGAAATGTATTTCAACCAGGGGAAATTTGATGAAGCCTATCAGGAATATATGATTGTCAATAAAAGTGATGCGGCCAACGCCAGTTCATGGTATATGGCAGCCAAGTCGAAATCATCCAAGTCGGGTGGAGTGAATATCGGTGAGATTATCCAGCTACTCGACAGTACGATTGCTTGCTATGGAGAATCTATGAATCCGGAGATGGCTCCGTACATTCTGGAGCGTATTGATTGGCGTTTAAAGCTTATGCAGTATGAGCAAGCAGTAGCTGATTATGACTTATATTATAAGGTAGTAGGCGGACGGGTAGACGATTCGTTCTATTATTTGCGGGAACAGGCCAAATTCCGCCAAGGAGATTTGGAGGGTGCTTTACAGGATATTCAACAGGCCATGTCAATTAATGCTCAAAGCCCGATGTATCAGGCAGAAGAGGCTTCCATTTATATTCGTCAAGAAAAGTATGAAGAGGCATTGCAAAGTATAGATAAAGCATTGGCCTTAGCTCCTGATTTCGCTGCTTGTTATCGTCTGCGTGGTGTTTGTTACATCCGTACAGGGAAGAAAGATGCGGCTTGTGAAGCTTTGAACAAAGCTAAAGAACTGGGTGATCCGGTAGCTGAGAAATTAATAAAGGAGAATTGTCAGTAAGATCGTGATCATCATTTTATCCATTTAAAATAAAGGCTGCCAGTCTATCACAGATGAGCAGCCTTTTGAAAGTGGAAATAAAAAAGATATTATTGTAATTAAAGTGTGTCTTCATTTTATTCTATTTCGAATAGATATTTTTTCCCTCCTCATATCAGATATTGGATATATCAAAGGTAATATAGCCATCGGGCGAAGCGTTTACAACTTAGTAATATATGAAATAGTAGGTTTGCGCTCTTTGCAATTGTAATTTAGCTGTTACTCTTCTTGGTTAAGTTGCCTCTAATTTTATAATATACCTTTGGCCAACTTCCTCTCTTTAAACTTCTAACCCGTTTCTGTTTGTTATGAGCTATATGTAATTATGTTTCCGATAATTCATTTGTCGGTAATCCATATAAATGCTCTTTAATTCAACAGTTGTGGAGAGAAAAAATCCTTTCTTAAATGTCCTCTCATTGTGCATGACAGCACATAAGAACCATTACTTCTACTACGCTTAGCAGAAGTATTATCTTATGATGAAAATTCATCATAATTCTTTTCGTTAGTCAATATTTTATGAGTTTGTTTAAGTGAATATGCAATACGAATGTCCACTGATCTGATCAGAAGAAATAATTGCAAGAAAGAGGAAAAGCTAAATCAGATAAATGCAAAGAGTCGCCTGCCGACTATTGTTGCATGTTACACATGCGGTTTCTGGTTTTGGTTTTACATCCTCTACATGAGGTAAAATATATATATTAGGAATTAGTGTCAGTAACACAGGTAGAGTAGCTACAAATGTTCGTGTTATAGTACGGGTGCGTGTATAATCATCATCCGGATCAACTTGATCAGTAGGTATGGATGTCTGTGCTGAAACACAAGTTTCTTCATGGTATTGATAGGGTGTATTCTCTGCGGCCAATACATCTGTTTGAATCAACAAGATTGTAATGACGTACAAGATTCTTGCCACAAATAATTTCCAATCGGAAAGTTTCATCTTTTACTTTTCAACTATAATACGATCTTTACGCTACAAAGATAAGCATTAATTTTAATAATGCAACTTATTTGAAAATTCTCTTTGGGGAAGTTTTTTTTGTTTTATTATTTGGTTTATAAAATAAACTGTTTTATATTTGCATCAGAAGCAAACGAGATGCGCGCCTCTTTGCTTTTCTTTTTCATTAAATGGTTTATTTTATAAACTAATTTGTCTAACTAAATGAGAAGAATGATGGAAACAATCAATTCAGAGAAAAGGCATTTTCCGTTATATTTAAAAGAGCGTATCGCAACTTGTCTGGTGACTTGTATATTTCTAGGTATTTTAAACCTGGTTGTTACACCGCATGAATGGTGGATATTTTGGGTTGTACTTGGTTGGAGCATGAATTTGCTCAAGCAGATTCTTTTTTGGTATTTTACAAAAGGCGAGGAGGGAAAAAGATGATGCGTATAGTGTGTTGGCTGGCTATACTATTAACTTCAGTGTGTCAGGTAAAAGGACAATCATTCCAAATAAAAGTAGAAGTTAAAGGCGTTCGTGGAGAAACAGGGAATGTTTTGGTGATGGCACAACAAAAAGATAATGATCAGCCTGTTTATGGAATGGCTAAGGCTTGTAAAGGACACGTTGTTGTGACTTTGGAAAATGTTCCCTGGGATTCATGTATTATATCTGTCTTTCATGATGAAAACGGAGATTGGAAAATGAATATGGACGAAAAAGGACTACCTCTGGAAGGATTTGCCCGGAGTTCTTATACATATAATCCGGATAAACCGCTATGCAAGTTGAAGTTGTATTATATGGACAGGTAGTAGTGATGAAAAGGTTTTGCGGATTGGTTTTATTCCTTTGGATGACAATGGCAGGAATGGCCCAGCAGAAAGTCATGTATTCGGGTTTTGTGCAGAATCAGGATGGAACACCGATCGGTTATGCAACGGTATTATTTTCTACATTAACTTTGGATGGACAAGAGGGAGCTGTGGCGGATAGTTTAGGCTTTTTCCAGCTGGCAATTACTCCGGGATTTTATGAAGTTCATCTTCGTAGTGTTGGATATGAATCGCTGTTGCGTCAATTAGAGATACAAGCCATGCGATGTGATACATTCGTCATGCAGGATTCGCAGACTTCTTTAAAGGAAGTAGTTGTTCATGCGCATGCTGTTGAACGAAAGGCCGACCGTTTCGTCTGGCAGATTCCACCGGGGCTAAATAGCAACGGGATTGATTTGTTGAGGCAAGCGCCTGGAGTTTGGGTGTCGGATGGGAAAATAGCTATTAATGGCACATCAGGTACTCGGGTATTTGTAAATGATCGGGAGGTAAGGTTGGACGGAACTTTACTGATGTCTTATTTACAATCTCTTCGTTCAGAGAATATTCAACGGATAGAAGTAGTCCCGATGGCAGGTGCAGATGAAGATGCGGTTGTACAAGGCGGTGCTATTTATATTTGGCTGCGGCAGATGAAAGAAAAAGGATGGCAAGTGAATGCATCCATGTCATCTTCTCTTTCTTCTGGGTTTCAGCAATATGAACCGCATGTTACCTGGAACAGGAATCAAGGAAAATGGAACTGGTATGGAACCTTGTCGATGCTTTATCAACCTAAAGCAGATGGTATTTTAGGTGGAAATCGAATATATGCGGATGGAAGGAAGAGTTTCACCAGTGAAGGTGTATTTCAAGATTCATCGGATTATGAAATGCTTCAGAATGGGTTGGTATACACTCCTGATAATAAGACAAACGTAGGTATGGAAGTTGAGTATATCAGGCGTTACTCTTCTCGTTTGATGCAGAGCCGTTCGTTGCTGGAAGCTGAAGAAGGATGGATGGAAAGTTTAGGGGATTACAGGCAAATAGACCGGTATCAGATGGTGACAGGCAGTGTCAGTTTCCGTCATAAACTGGATACGTTGGGTTCTGCCTGGCATGTCTTGGCTGACTATACACAAAAGAGGTCAAATGGAGATAACCAATATGATATCTGTTGGCAATATCCGTCGGGAATGTCTGACTCTATTTACCGCACACAAAGTCGGATAGATTATCGTATCGCTAGCCTGGATGCCGGCTGGAAATGGTTTCGTGGAAAGACAAACTATGGACAGGCGGGTCTGAAATATACGTTTACCCAAATGAAGGATAAAGCGGGTTCTGATGGTTGGTCAGAGACTTCTTCCTGGATTCCTATTCCTGCTTATGATTATGCCTTGGATTATCATGAGCATATCATGGCACTATATGCTCAATACGCATTTGATTGGAAGAGTCTTTCTTTGAAGGCAGGATTGCGGGGCGAGTATTCACAGACATCTGACCGGACGAATGTCTTGCGAAGATCGTATTGGGATTTCTTCCCACATGTGGATGTTACGTATGCTTTTGATAAGCTTCGCCGACGGATGTTGGTAGGACAATATGCCCGATATATCGAACGTCCGGCTTTTTCGGCTTTGAATCCGAACCGGGTACAAACTTCGGATTATCATTATCAGATAGGGAATCCGGCTTTAAAGCCAATGTATACAGATCGGCTCAATCTGACATTTGTGTATGATTATCGGTATACGTTGACAATTGGTTGCAACTTAAACCATGATTTGATTCGTCAGTTTACCAAGCAGGATCCGGTAAATCCGGATGTGTCTTTTGTGACTTATGAGAATCATGACCGGGAGAATCATTGGTTCGTAGCCTTGAATATTCCTTGGCAACCGGTTTATTGGTTTAGCTGGAACTCGAATTGGGTAGGCGTCAGGCAAGATATCCGGGTTTATGCCGGAAATCGTTTTCAGACACATTATTTGTATTTTGGAAACGCAACGGCTTCCTTCTTTTTACCTTGGGATATCAGGTTGGATTTGCAATATACGGGTAGTTCGCGGCTGTATTCGGGGAATAGCGAAGTGAATCCCCGGCATACGTTTGATTTGCGTTGCCAGAAACGTTGGGGCGATAGGTGGAGCGTAGAGATGAGTATCGATAATATATTCAATCAGTTTCCGGGTTATGTTGCCCGGTTGGATGATTATATCCATGTCACCGATTATTATGCAAAGTCGTCAGGGCGTTTGTTTAAGATAGCTATAAGCTGGAATTTTAATGCTGGGCGGAAGATGAACAAGGTAATGGTTGAAAAAGATTCTTCTACAGAACGTGAGCGTTTAACAAAACAATATTAATTTTGAAACATTAAAAATAGTAAGGACATGATGGAAGACAGAAAATTATCGGAAAAGGAAAGTTTGGAACTGATTTCACGAATGATTCAGGAGACGCAGGAAAGAAAAGCCCGTTATGAGGCTTATCCTTTATTGATATGGGGATATATGACTATTGTGGTTTCGTTTTGTATCTGGTATGGAATGGCCATTTTAGGATGTTCCTGGCAGATTAACTTTTTATGGTTTGCCTTGCCTGTGATCAGTGCTCCCGCATCCCTGTATTTTAATCGGAAAAATCCGAATTGTGGTATCCGGAATTATATGGACCGGATCACTACTTATATTTGGTGTTTGTTTGGAGCGGTTGTTGTCGTGTTAAGCATAAGTGCCTTTTTCATTCCAATGAGAATCCTGTTCATGGTGGCGTTGATGATGGGCATGGCAACGACATTATCAGGAGCTGTCAGCAAATTCAAACCTTTGGTATGCTGCGGTATCGTAGGAGTGGTTCTGTCGTTTGTATTATTGTTTGTCGGCATGCCGCACTCAATTTTGATTTTTGGTGCTATCTTTGCCATTATGATGGTTATACCCGGACATATCTTGAATCGTAAAATGAAAGAATTATGCTGAAAGAGTTGAATCCCTTGTTGCATTCCCAACTTCGATTGGCAATTATGTCGATCCTGTTATCGGTTGAAGAAGCTGATTTTGTTTATCTGAAAGAGAAAACACAATCGACAGCCGGTAATTTGAGTGTGCAGCTTGATAAACTGAGTGAGGCAGGATATATCAGCATAGAAAAGAGTTTTGTTGGGAAAAAAACGCGTACGGCTTGCCGGATTACGCCGGTTGGGCACGAGGCTATGAAAGAATATGTAGCCACTCTGAAAACCTATTTGCAGGGATTGTAAGTCTTGTCGGGAAAAGAGCAGAGAGCAAGATAAATGAAACTAACGGGAATCGGAAACGGTTCTCGTTAGTTCTGTTTTTGATTCTCGTGAATACTGATTTCAAGCCTGGTTGGATGTATAAAAATATACGCCGGCTTTTTGTCAATTTACGCCGGCTTTTGATGAAAACACGCCGGCTTTTTACTAAAAGGTGCCGGGGATTTTATTTCTCGTCTTACCGACGGCTGTTAACACTTTTTAGGTGGCTTCTTTATTCGTTGAGTATCAGTTTACAATCGTTGTATTTGGAATAATCTTGTAGAATTTTCTGCTCAAAAAAGAAAGAAAATTTTGGAGGGTAAGAAAATATACCTATCTTTGCACCCGTCAACGCGGAAGTAGCTCAGTTGGTAGAGCATAACCTTGCCAAGGTTAGGGTCGCGGGTTCGAGTCCCGTCTTCCGCTCTGAGAAGGAGCGGTAAGAGACCGCTTTGTTTTTGTAGTGAAATGCCCAGGTGGCGGAATTGGTAGACGCGCTCGTTTCAGGTGCGAGTGGCTTTGCGGTCGTGCAGGTTCGAGTCCTGTTCTGGGCACTACGCATTTTGATATGCGTAGGTGGTGGAATTGGTAGACACGCTACTTTGAGGGGGTAGTGCCGGTTACGGCGTGTGAGTTCGAGTCTCATCCTACGTACTTTGATCAATTTAAATATGTCCTGTCTGTATAACTATTTTCTGAATAGATATACGGACTTTTTTGTTTTAGAGCAGTAATGGCAAAGAAGAAAAACACTACATCAGCCCGGAAGAAAAAGAGCAGCAAGCGGAATACAGCGGTTGTTGCTTCGTTGAAACATCTGTTTTATACAGCCTGTTTCTTTGTGGTCATACTTGTCGGGGTTTTGTTTGTATATGAAAAGGTATCAGATTATGCGGCCGATAGGGACTGGTCGATAGGCAAGTTTACCGAATGGATACCGGATATTAAGAAGAACGATCAGGCGGTAGAACAGGCGGTTTCGGAAGTGAAGGATAAAATCGTCAAACCGCTGGAGAATCAGTTGCCGAAAACATCCGAATCGAAGACAAACCGTTTTCCGCAAGGTGCTGAATTACCGGTATGCCTCAAGTCGTGTACGGAGCAAGTTATCCGGCATAAAGGATATACAGTTTCTTACAATTCTGATTATCGGGTAGCCAATTGGGTGGCTTATGAACTGACAAGCCAGGAAGCCAAAAGCAATGCTGCCGAGCGTTCGAATAAATTTGTGCGTGATCCGATGGTAAAGGGTGCTTCTGCCGAAAATGGAGATTATACCCGTACGGGATATGACCGGGGGCATCTGGCACCGGCAGGAGATATGAAATGGTCGGCACAAGCGATGCGCGAATCGTTTTATTTGAGCAATATTACCCCTCAAAAGCCGGGTCTGAACCGGGGTGTCTGGAAAGACCTGGAAGAACAGTGCCGGATGTGGGCAGCCGATAACGGTGAGCTTCTTATCGCAACGGGACCTGTCTTGACACCAGACCTGAAACGGTTGGGGAAAAACCGGGTTGCCATTCCGAAGCAGTTTTATAAAGTAATTTGTATGATCCAGGACAATAAATACGAGGCTGTTGGGTTTATATTTGAAAACAAGGATTACGGCGAGACCTCTTTGCGCAGTCTGATGGTTCCTGTTGACAGTGTAGAGAAGCTGACACAAATTGACTTCTTTGCTTCTCTGCCGGATTCAGTCGAATCTCAGATGGAGGCAACAGTCAATCAAAAAGCGTGGTCGTATTAAATTAAAAGGATGTTTATGTTTGAAGCGTTGAGAAATAAAGAAAAGAAGATAGCGATTGTTGGATTAGGCTATGTCGGACTCCCTTTAGCGATGGGGTTTGCTGATGAACTTTCAGTGATAGGATATGATATCAATGAAGAACGCTTGGCAAAGCTTCGGGAAGGAATCGATCCGAACGGAGAACTGGCATCTTCGCAACTGGTGGGGAAAGATATTGAATTCACTTCTTCCGCGGATAAGTTGCGTGAGGCATCCTTTTATATCATTGCCGTGCCGACGCCGATTGACCAGCATAATGAACCGGACTTGACACCTTTGCTCACGGCAACACGGACGGTTGCCTCGGTACTGAAGAAAGGAGACTATGTCGTTTATGAGTCGACGGTTTATCCGGGTTGTACCGAAGAAGATTGCGTTCCGCTGTTGGAAGAGATATCCGGAATGGTATATAAGCAGGATTTTAAGGTTGGTTATTCTCCGGAGCGGATAAACCCGGGTGATAAAGTACATACCTTACAGAATACAGTGAAAATTGTTTCCGGTTGCGATGGTGAGGCTTTATCAGAAATCAGGCAAATATATGGACTGATTATTGAAGCCGGCCTGCATCAGGCTCCGTCTATTCGGGTAGCTGAGGCAGCCAAGATTATAGAAAATACCCAGCGGGATGTCAATATAGCTTTGATGAATGAGTTGTCAATCATCTTCGATCGGATGGGCATTAATACGTATGATGTATTGGAGGCAGCAGGAACGAAATGGAATTTTCTGCATTTTTATCCAGGGTTGGTAGGCGGCCATTGCATTGGTGTTGATCCGTATTATCTGGTACATAAGGCGAAAGAATTGCAGTATCATCCCAAAATGATCAACTCAGGTCGTTTTGTCAATGATTCCATGGGTCGGTATATAGCCAAGAAAATTGTAAAGAAGGTGTTGGGATTAGGAAAGAATATCCTGCACGCCCGTGTATTGGTGATGGGAATGACTTTTAAGGAGAATGTTTCCGATATACGCAATTCGAAAGTCGTTGATATGGTCCGCGAATTTATCGACTTTGGTGCTGTGGTAGATGTCGTGGATCCCTACGCTTCTCCAGCAGCCGTTAAGCAAGAATACGGCATTGAGCTGAAAGAACAGCCGGAAGGTGTTTACGATGCTATTGTTGTTGCCGTAGCTCATAAAGATTATCTCTTATTGGATGAAAATTATTTTATTTCATTGTCTGCTGGAAAGGCTGTTTTAGGAGATATTAAAGGAATTTTCCGACATAAAATTAAAAAAATGGAATACTGGAGTTTATAAGGTAAAGATTTATAACAGGTTATAGGGTCTATTATACCCTTATGATCTGAAAGTAATCTTTCCGATATGAAAATAAATTGTTAAAAGGAAAGGACTTAAACCTAATAAACTTTAGATATTTTTTAAAAAGGTGTTGTAGAATATATATTTTTATTTTGTTGATAAAATGAAAAGGTTCTATATTTGCATCAGATAACCTAAACAATCTTTTTGCCTTAAAGACTAATGCCTATTAAAAACCTGTAAAGAGGATCTTTGAGAAAAGATCATCTTTATGATTTATAGCCATTCCATTGTTATCATTCTGTTTTTTATTTTTCTAAAATCTTCTATGGCTGATAATCTTTTTTTAGTATGTTTGTTACCATAAATGTGATAAATATATGAAAGGAATAGTTTTAGCAGGAGGATCAGGTACCCGGCTGTACCCAATAACAAAAGGCGTGTCAAAGCAATTGTTGCCCATATATGATAAACCGATGGTGTATTATCCGATATCCGTCTTGATGCTGGCCGGGATACGTGAGATTCTGATTATATCTACTCCGCAGGATTTACCTGGTTTCCGGCGTTTGCTGGGTGATGGGAGTGATTATGGTGTCCGGTTTGAATATGCAGAACAACCTTCGCCCGATGGTCTGGCCCAGGCCTTTATTATCGGAGCAGATTTTATTGGAGAAGATTCTGTCTGTCTGGTTTTAGGTGATAATATATTCTATGGTCAGAGCTTTTCGTCGATGTTGCGTCAGGCTGTTTCGGTGGTTGACCAGGAAGGAAAGGCAGCAGTCTTCGGATATTATGTGAATGATCCGGAAAGATATGGCGTGGCAGAGTTTGATAAAGACGGGAATGTAATCAGCATTGAAGAGAAGCCTCAGAAGCCCAAATCCAACTATGCGGTGGTGGGTCTCTATTTCTATCCGAATAAGGTCGTAGAAATAGCCAAGCATATCAAGCCGTCCGCTCGTGGGGAATTGGAAATAACTACCGTTAATCAGGAGTTTCTGCAAGAAGGTAAGTTAAAAGTGCAATTATTGGGCCGTGGTTTTGCCTGGCTGGATACGGGAACGCATGACTCGCTATCGGAAGCTTCTACCTTTATAGAAGTGATAGAGAAGCGACAGGGGCTGAAAGTTGCTTGTCTGGAAGAAATCGCTTATAGAAACGGTTGGATTGAAGCAGCCCGGTTGGCCGAAATTGCCCGACCTATGGCAAAGAACCAGTACGGACAATATTTGTTGCAACTGATAAAAGAAGAGGATAGTGGAGAAGAACAGTAAAATATTCGTAGCTGGGCATCGGGGATTAGTCGGTTCGGCTATTTTGAAGAACTTGCAGGATAAAGGGTATCATCATTTTGTCTTGCGGACACATGCAGAACTGGATTTAACGGATCAAAGTGCTGTTTGTCGTTTTTTTGAGGAAGAAAAGCCTGAATATGTCTTTTTAGCAGCGGCTCATGTAGGCGGTATTATGGCTAACAGTCGTTACCGGGCTGATTTTATCTACCAGAATCTGATGATTCAAAACAATGTAATTCATGCGTCTTTTTTGAACAAAATAAAGAAACTTTTGTTTTTAGGTAGTACGTGTATTTATCCTCGGGAAGCACCACAGCCGATGACTGAGAATTGTCTGTTGACTTCTTCTCTGGAATATACAAATGAGCCTTACGCGATTGCTAAGATAGCGGGGTTGAAGATGTGTGAGAGTTATGATTTGCAGTATGGCACGAATTTTATTGCCGTTATGCCTACAAATTTATATGGGCCTAATGACAATTTTGATCTGGAGACTTCGCATGTCTTGCCTGCTATGATCCGGAAGATTCATCTGGCAAATTGTCTGATGCAAGCTGATTGGGCGGCACTCCGCAAAGACTTGGATCTGCGTCCGGTGGAAGGCGTTGATGGAAAGGCTGAATCGGATGATATCGAAAGAATCCTGGCAAAATATGGTATATTTCCCGATCGTGTAGAATTATGGGGTACAGGTCGTCCGCTCCGTGAATTCTTGTGGAGCGAAGAAATGGCGGATGCCTCGGTATATATCATGGAAAAGGTTGACTTTGCCGATTTGTGCAAAGGACAGGGGCCTGATATCCGAAATACACATATAAATATAGGTACAGGTGTTGAACATACAATCCGGGAAGTGGCTCAAATGGTTTGTCGGGTGGTAGGTTTTACGGGTACAGTGAATTTTGATGCTTCCAAACCTGATGGGACATTGCGGAAACTGACGGATGTAAGCAAATTGCATAAGTTGGGATGGCATCATCAAGTTGAATTGGAAGAGGGAATAGATCGTTTATATCAGTGGTATCTGAAAAATAGTTGAACATGGGAAAAGTTGCTTTAATTACCGGTATTACCGGACAGGATGGAGCCTATTTGGCTGAATATTTAATAAAGAAGGGATATGTAGTGCATGGTATCAAGCGCCGTTCCTCTATGTTTAACACAGACCGTATTGATCATCTTTACCAAGATCCACATGTGGAAAATCGTAATTTGGTACTACATTATGGCGATTTGACCGACAGCCTGAATCTGACACGAATTATCGGGGAAGTTCAGCCGGACGAAATCTACAATCTGGCAGCGATGAGCCATGTGAAAGTAAGTTTTGATACACCTGAATATACTGCCAATGCTGATGGTTTGGGTGTTCTGCGAATTCTGGAAGCAGTCCGGCTATTGAAGCTGGTAGAAAAGACGAGAATTTATCAGGCTTCTACTTCCGAGCTATATGGACTGGTGCAAGAGGTTCCGCAACGTGAAACGACACCGTTTTACCCAAGAAGTCCGTATGCAGTCGCTAAATTATATGGATACTGGATTATGGTAAATTATAGAGAGGCTTACGGCATGCATGCGTCGAATGGCATTCTTTTTAATCATGAATCGCCTTTACGCGGCGAAACTTTTGTGACCCGTAAGGTTACGCGGGCCGTTTCTCGTATCGCATTGGGTATTCAGAAGCAAGTGTATTTAGGAAATCTGGATTCAAAGCGAGATTGGGGGCATGCTAAAGATTATGTGCGTGCCATGCATCTTATCTTACAGCAGGACCAGCCGGATGATTATGTGATAGCGACGGGCGTAACAACTTCTATCCGGGATTTTGTAAGAATGGCATTTGCAGAAATTGGAGCCCAACTGGAGTTTCGGGGTAAAGGCGTGGAAGAAGTAGCTTTGTTATCGGGTATTGATGAGCCCTTATTTAATAAGGTAGTAGGAGAATCCTATCTTACGGATTTTAAACAACGTATAGGCAGCGTTGTCGTTGGTGTAGATCCTCAGTATTTCCGACCTACAGAAGTTGATCTTCTGATTGGAAATTCAGAGAAGGCCAGAAAGAAATTAGGTTGGGAGCCTGTATACTCATTAACCGATTTGGTGCATGATATGATGGTCAGTGATATCAAATTGATGAAAAAAGAATCATATTTGCGTGAAGGCGGTTATAGAATATTGAATTATTTTGAATAGTGTAAAAACATTTCTCCCTTTTATTTGTTGTATATATAGAAAAAGATTAATTTTGTATTTAATTTAATTGCGAATTGTTTCATTTAAATGTTGATAAATTATGAAAGTAAAAGCGTTATTATTAGCATTGCTGTCAGGGTTCGTACTGAATGCTACAGCGCAGGAGTTTAAGCCCCAGGTTGGGTTTAGCACAGAAAAAGGTTATAAGACCAATTTCAAGAAGAATAAAGCTGGTGATAACTGGTTTATTTCTATTGCGGGTGGTGCAAGTATTTTGTTGGGTGATCAGAACGGAAAAGCCGACTTCGGTAATCGTTTGAATTTCGCTCCTCAATTCTCATTTGGAAAATGGTTTAATCCGTATTTGGCATTCAGAACACAGATTAATGGTGGTGTTTTGCATGGCTTTGAAGGAGAAGAAGCTCGTATGCAGCATAACAAATATGTAGCAGCTCACGTTGATTTGTTGTGGGATGTTACTAATTTCTGGGCTCCGTACAATGAAAAGAAAGTTTTCCGTTTGATTCCTTGGGTTGGTTTTGGTTATGCACAGCGTTTCAAGACAACAGATGCTGTTGAACGTGCAAGAACAGAGTCTCCTACTTTGAATGCCGGTATCTTGACAGCTTTCCGTTTGAGCAAACGTGTTGACTTAAATGTTGAATTGCAGGGTTCTTTGTTGAACGAGCAGTTTAACCGTGTAAGCATGTATCACTTGACTGACGGTATTGCTCAGTTGACTGCTGGTCTGACATTCAAATTGGGTAAGACTGATTTCGAAGTTCTTGAACCAATGGATTATGATTTGCTGAATGACCTGAACAATCAGATCAATGCTTTGCGTGCTGAAAATGAAGAACTGAGCAAACGTCCGGTTTCTTGTCCTGAATGCAAGGAAACTGTTACAGAAGTTGTCAATAACGTAGTTGACAATGTTGTATTCTTCCGTTTGAATAGTTCTAAGATTGACAAGAATCAGCATATCAATATCTACAATACGGCTGAGTATATGAAAGCAAACAACACACCGATTAAGGTGATTGGTTATGCCGACAAGAAGACTGGTAAGGCTGATTACAACATGCAGTTGTCAGAAAAACGTGCTAAAGCTGTTGCTAAGGAATTGACTGAGAAATACGGTATTGATTCTAGCCGTATTACAATCGAATGGAAGGGTTGCGAAGAACAGCCTTATAGCGAAAACAGCTGGAACCGTGTGGTTATTATGCGTGCAGACGATAAATAATATATTATTAAGTTTAATTTAAAAGAATGGAGATGCGTCTTTATAGGCGCATCTCTTTTTTTATCTGTCTTGATGTTGGGTAAATTTGTGCATATAAAAAGCTCCCGAGGATTTTATTTCGATTAATCCTCGGGAGCTTTTATGTGTAAACTATCTCCTTTCTGTAGAGAACTAAGATATATCAGTTTTCCAATCGGAGATTAGATTCTTTTCCTGGTTTTATTTAATAACACCTAATTCTTTGCCAACTTTAATAAAGGCAGCAACTGCTTTGTCCAAATGAGCTTTTTCGTGGCCAGCTGATAATTGTACACGGATACGAGCCTGTCCTTTTGGAACAACTGGATAATAGAAGCCTGTTACATAAATGCCTTCTTCCTGCATTTTAGCAGCAAAGTCTTGTGATAATTTCGCATCATACAGCATAACTGCACAAATTGCAGATTGAGTCGGTTTGATATCGAAGCCTGCTGCCATCATTTTATCGCGGAAGTAAGTAACATTTTCCATTAATTTAGTATGCAGAGCATCGCTTTCCTTCAACATCTTGAACATTTCCAAACTTGCACCGACAATAGCAGGAGCAACTGAATTAGAGAACAAGTATGGGCGAGAACGCTGACGGAGTATATCGATAATTTCTTTCTTACCAGTGGTAAAACCACCCATAGCTCCACCGAATGATTTGCCTAATGTTCCGGTGAAGATATCAATACGTCCATAGCAGTTGAATTTTTCTGCTACACCGTGACCTGTCGGACCAACTACACCTGCAGAGTGAGATTCGTCAACCATTACCAATGCATCGTACTTTTCAGCCAAATCACAGATTTTGTCCATTGGAGCAACATTCCCATCCATTGAGAAAACACCATCTGTAGCAATGATACGGTAGCGTTGAGCTTGTGCTTCTTTTAAGCAACGTTCCAAATCACCCATATCAGCATTGGCATAACGATAACGTTTTGCTTTACATAAACGTACACCGTCAATGATGGAAGCATGATTCAACGCATCAGAAATAATAGCATCTTCTTCTGTAAACAACGGTTCAAAAAGACCACCATTAGCATCGAAGCATGCAGCGTATAAAATTGTATCTTCAGTTTTGAAGTAATCGGAAATAGCAGCTTCCAATTGCTTATGTAAATCTTGTGTACCACAGATAAAACGAACGGAAGACATACCGTAACCATGAGAATCCATGGCTGCTTTGGCAGCTTCGATTAAGCGTTTGTTGTCAGAAAGACCCAGATAATTGTTTGCACAAAAGTTCAAAACGTCACTACCTGCATTAACCTTGATATCGGCACGCTGTGGAGTCGTTATAATTCTTTCATTTTTGTACAATCCGGCAGCCTGAATGTTTGCCAGTTCTTCAGCTAAGAATTCCTTAAATTTTCCGTACATGTTAATATATATTTAATGGTTTTAATTATAATGCCGTAAGGAAACAAACTTTTCATTTGATTCTTGCGGAGAAGTTCAGTTTATGACTGAACGAAACAAAGTTCTTATTTTTTTTTGAGAAACTGATGAAAAAAATCAAGAAAATCATGTAAAAACAATTTTTATTCTTCTACCTTTGTTCGCAGATAACTTAAATCTCAAATGTAAAATGAAGAATATATTAATTATTGGTTCAACTGGACAAATTGGTTCAGAACTTACCATGAAGTTGAGAGGTATTTATGGTGGATCAAATGTAGTAGCAGGATATATTCCGGGTGCAGAACCAAAAGGAGAATTATTGGAGTCTGGTCCTTCTGCAATTGTAGATATTACGAATGAACAGCAGATTGCAGAAACGGTTTCTCGTTATAAAGTAGATACAATATATAATTTGGCCGCTTTGTTGTCTGCAGTGGCTGAAGCAAAACCCCAGTTGGCATGGAAGATCGGTATGGGCGGATTATTCAATGTTTTGGAAGTAGCCCGTGAGATGCATTGTGCTGTATTTACTCCAAGTTCAATTGGTGTTTTTGGTAATAATACGCCGAAGGATAAAACTCCACAGGATACTATTCGTAATCCAAGAACGATGTATGGAGTAACCAAGGTCTCTGGAGAGCTGCTGAGCGATTATTATTATATTCGTTTTGGTGTTGATACACGTTCTGTTCGTTTCCCAGGTTTGATTTCATATGTAACACCTCCGGGTGGTGGAACAACTGACTATGCTGTTGATATTTATTATTCAGCAGTAAGAGGAGAAACATTCAAATGCCCGATCGCTGCAGGCACATTTATGGATATGATGTATATGCCGGATGGTTTGCGTGCTGCAGTTGAAATCATGGAAGCTGATCCTACAAAGTTTGTACATCGTAATTCATTCAATATCGCATCCATGAGCTTTGATCCGGAAATCATTTATAATAGTATCAAGAAATATTTGCCGGATTTCAAGATGGAATATGAGGTAGATCCGTTGCGCCAGTCTATTGCTGAATCATGGCCTAACTCATTGGACGATACTTGTGCTCGCGAAGAATGGGGTTGGAAGCCGGAATATGATTTGGATTCTATGACTCGTGATATGCTGACCAAGTTAAAAGAACGTTTGGTTGATGCTAAGAAATAAATTGAACTATATATTTAATTCTTGATTGATATTGGGGAATTGAGTGGATGTAATAAACTCAATTCCCTAATTCCTTTTTATTGGTAACTTTTTCTGATTGTTCCTTGATTTTCATGGGTAAAGGAAAGGCCTCTTCCTTATTCCTTTTAACTTTGCGTTTGCAATATTCTTTAGTGTTATGAGTATAGAATTATTTCACCAGATATTAATCGGTTTTTCAGCTGTTGGATTGATTGTTTTTATTGCCCTGTTTTTTGTGAAAGCGGGCTATGGTATGTTCAGAACAGCGCAATGGGGATTTTCTATTCCGAATAAAATAGGCTGGCTGCTGATGGAAGCTCCTGTCTTTTTCGTCATGCTAATCTTGTGGCTTCAGAGTGACCGGTCTGTTTTATCAGTTCCTTTCCTCTTTTTTCTCTTATTTGAATTACATTATTTCCAGCGCTCTTTTGTCTTTCCTTTTTTGATGAAGGGAAAGAGCCAGATGCCAGTTGCCATTATGCTGATGGGTGTGGTATTTAATTTGCTGAACGGATATATTCAGGGTGAATGGCTTTTCTTTTTGGCACCTGAAGATTTATATTCGTCTGACTATTTATGCCGGATTAATTTCTGGATAGGAATTTTGGTCTTCTTCTTGGGCATGGGAATCAACTGGCATTCTGATTATGTGATCCGTCATTTGCGGCAGCCGGGCGATACCAGACATTATTTACCGGAGAAAGGCCTGTATCATTGGGTAACATCCGGAAATTACTTCGGTGAGTTGTTGGAATGGACCGGATTTGCTTTGATTACTTCTTCTCCGGCTGCCTGGGTATTTGTATGGTGGACGTTTGCCAATTTGGCTCCTCGGGCTTATGCCATTCGCCAGAAATACCGTGAAGAATTCGGTGTGGAAGCTGTCGGAAAACGGAAATGTTTAATACCTTATATATTCTAATATGACTTCGATATTATTTACACCCGGAAAGATAGGGCCGCTGACCGTGCGTAACCGGACGATTCGTTCGGCAGCGTTTGAAAGTATGTGTCCGGGAAATGTTCCTTCCCAGGAATTATTGGATTATCATCATTCGGTGGCAGCCGGTGGTGTTGGGATGACAACGGTGGCTTATGCTGCAGTGACACGCAGTGGTTTGTCTTTCGATCGTCAGTTGTGGATGCGTCCGGAGATTGTTCCTGGTTTGAGAAAGGTGACGGATGCTATACATAAAGAAGGTGCGGCTGCCAGTATTCAGTTAGGGCATTGCGGAAATATGTCACATAAAAATATCTGTGGAGAAACACCAGTTGGTGCTTCTACCGGATTCAATTTATATTCCCCGACTTTTGTTCGTGGCTTGCGGAAAGACGAACTTCCTGCAATGGCAAAGGAATTCGGTAATGCAGTACGTCTGGCACGCGAGAGTGGCTTTGATGCTGTCGAAATTCATGCCGGACATGGATATCTGATCAGTCAGTTTCTGTCGCCTTATACCAATCATCGGAAAGATGAGTTTGGCGGTACATTGGAAAACCGGATGCGTTTTATGGATATGGTAATGGAAGAGGTAATGAAGGCTGCCGGTAATGATCTGGCTGTCTTGGTAAAGATGAATATGCGCGACGGTTTCAAAGGTGGTATGGAACTGGATGAAACTTTACAGGTAGCTCGCCGACTGAAAGAAGATGGTGCTCATGCGTTGGTATTAAGCGGTGGATTCGTAAGTAAGGCACCTATGTATGTTATGCGTGGAGCGATGCCGATCAAGACGATGACACATTATATGGATTGCTGGTGGCTGAAGTGGGGCGTCCGAATGGTTGGTAAATGGATGATTCCGACTGTTCCTTTCAAGGAAGCATATTTCTTGGATGATGCTTTACTGTTTCAGCGGGAAGTACCTGGTATTCCGTTGGTTTATGTCGGTGGCCTGGTATCTCGGAAGAAGATAGAAGAAGTGCTGTCGTTAGGTTTTCCTTTTGTACAAATGGGGCGTGCCTTGCTGAATACTCCTGATTTGGTCAATCGAATGAAAGCGGAAGAAGATTATTGTTGTGATTGTGGTCATAGCAACTTCTGTATAGCTCGTATGTACACATTGGATATGGCTTGTCATAAGCATCTGAAGGAGAAAATCCCAGCTAGCCTGCAAAAAGAAATTGAACGCTTGGAGGAGGAAGCTCGATCATGAAAGGTCGTGCCGTCATTACAGGTGCCGATGGAGGTATGGGCTCTGAAATTACGAAGGCTGTTGCCAAGGCGGGTTATGAAGTCATTATGCTTTGTTCGAGTCTGGATGCCGGAACAATCCGCCGGAATCAGATAGCACAGGAGACCGGTAACCAGGAAATACAGGTCCGACAAGTGGATTTATCGATCATGAGTTCAGTCATGGCCGTTGCAGATGGCTTACTGGCTGATGGAAAACCGATAGCTTTGCTGATGAATAATGCCGGGACCATGTGCACACATTTTCAGCAAACACCCGACGGACTGGAATATACAGTGGCGGTAAATTATGTGGCTCCTTATCTTTTGTCTCGTAAGTTATTACCCTTGATGCAGGCTGGTTCCCGGGTCGTCTGCATGGTCTCTTGTACGTATGCCATCGGTCAGATTACGCCTGAGTTTTTCACCCGTGGAAAGAAAGGAAATTTCTGGCGCATTCCGATTTATAGCAATACGAAATTAGCGCTTTGGCTTTTTGTGCGTAAGCTGGCTTTGGAGGTGGCGTCGCGCGGTATTTGGGTCGGAGCTTCCGATCCGGGTATCGTTTCGACGAATATTATCCGGATGGATATGTGGTTTGATCCGTTGACAGATATCTTCTTCCGCCCGTTTATCCGCACACCGAAGCAAGGAGCGGCTACGGCAGTTCATTTGTTGTTAGATGAGCTTCCCATGTCGGAGACCGGACAAATGTATGCATCCTGCAAGCAACGTCGTTTGAAACCGATTTATTTGAATCATCCGCAAATGGATTCTCTATGGAACGATACGGCTGCTTATCTGGAAAAGCATTCAGGCATCCAATTCTGAATTACTGGGCTTGCTTGTTATAGAAATTGGCTTGAGAGGAATCCGCCTTGCTTTGTCTGAGTAAATACTCGGATTTTATGGATAGAACATCTGTTATCTCCGGATTTTCTCGCTATCTTTGTTCTATGAATTAAAAAGAAACAAATATGGATTCAATTAGACATATATTCCGTATCGGTCATGGACCGTCAAGTAGTCATACAATGGGACCGATGCGGGCCGCTGAAATGTTCTTAAAGAAAAATCCTTCTGCAGCACGTTTTGAGGTAACCTTGTATGGCAGTTTAGCAGCAACAGGAAAAGGACACATGACGGATGCGGCTATTTTGGGTGTGCTTTCACCTGTTACAACTACAGAAATTATCTGGAAACCTAAGGAATTCTTGGCTTTTCATCCAAATGGTATGCTGTTTGAAGCTTTTGATGCGGAAGGAAAGAAGACAGATTCGTGGACAATATTCAGTATTGGCGGTGGTGCTTTGGCCAACGAGACATATAATGAGAATACAACGACCGAAGTGTATTCGATGAATTGTATCCGTGATATCCAGGCGTGGTGCGAGAAAACCGGATATTCGTATTGGGAATATGTTGAGCAATGCGAAGGAAATACAATTTGGGATTATTTGGGTGAAGTATGGGAAGTCATGCAGGAAGCTGTACATCGAGGACTGGAAGCTGAGGGCATTTTACCTGGAGGTCTTGGTATTCGTCGTAAAGCTTCTGACTATATGATCCGTGCTCGTGGATATGGTAGCAGTATCAAGAGTCGCGGTTTGGTTTATGCCTATGCTTTAGCTGTATCAGAAGAAAATGCCTGTGGCGGTAAGATTGTAACAGCTCCAACGTGCGGCTCGTGTGGTGTGATGCCGGCTGTATTATATCATCTGAAAGAAACACGAGAATTCCGTGATTCCCGTATTCTGCGTGCCCTGGCAACAGCCGGCTTGTTTGGCAATGTGGTGAAGACGAATGCTTCTATTTCCGGGGCTGAAGTCGGATGTCAAGGAGAAGTGGGTGTGGCTTGTGCTATGGCTGCAGCAGCAGCCAGTCAGTTGTTTGGTGGAACTCCTGCTCAGATTGAATATGCTGCTGAAATGGGTTTGGAACATCACTTAGGGTTGACTTGTGATCCGGTCTGTGGATTGGTACAGATTCCATGCATTGAAAGGAATGCATTTGCTGCTGCACGTGCTTTGGATGCTAATACTTTCTCAAACTTCTCAGACGGAAAGCACCGGGTCAGTTTTGATCAGGTAGTAGAAGTGATGCGGCAGACAGGAAAAGATTTGCCAAGTTTGTATAAAGAAACGGCTGAAGGTGGTTTGGCTGTTAAATATGATGCTCATCAATAATAACAAATGAATATATGAATAAATTAATTCTGAAGACCTCTGTTTTATCTCTGTCGGCTCTTTTGCTGGCCGCTTGCGGACAGACGAAGAAGGAGCAACCGGCTGAGGAAGCCGTAGCAAAGAGTGGAAATCCGGTGTTTGAAGGCTGGTATGCTGATCCGGAAGGAATCGTTTATGGTGATACTTACTGGATTTACCCGACGTATAGCGACCGGTATGAGTTGCAGACGCATTTCGATTGTTTCTCTTCCAAAGATCTGGTTAATTGGACTAAGCATGAATCTATTCTTGATACGACGGAAGTAAAGTGGGCCAAACGGGCTATGTGGGCGCCGGCAGTCATCAGCAAAGAGGGGAAATATTACCTCTTCTTCGGAGCCAATGATGTACACGAAGGCGAAGTGGGTGGTATTGGTGTAGCTGTGGCTGACCGTCCGGAAGGACCTTATAAGGATTTGCTGGGTAAACCGCTGATCAATGAGATCATCAATGGAGCACAGCCCATCGACCAGTTTGTCTTCCAGGACAACGGAACTTACTATATGTATTATGGTGGCTGGCGTCATTGTAACCTGGTGAAGCTGAAGGATGACTTTACCGGTCTGGAGCCTTTCGAGGATGGAGAAATGTATAAGGAAGTAACGCCCGAAGGCTATGTGGAAGGTCCGTTCATGTTCAAGAAAGATGGAAAGTACTACTTCATGTGGAGCGAAGGAGGCTGGACTGGTCCGGATTATTCAGTAGCGTATGCCATTGCCGATTCTCCGTTCGGACCATTCAAGCGCATTGGTAAAATCCTGCAGCAAGATCCGGAAGTTGGTACCGGAGCCGGCCATCATTCAGTCATTCAGGTGCCGGGAACGGATGAGTATTATATTGTTTATCACCGTCACCCGCTGGGAGATGATAATGGCAACCATCGCGTAACGTGCATCGACCGGATGACATTCGACGAGCAAGGACACATCAATCCGGTGAAGATAACCTTTGAAGGCGTTGAGGCACGCCCGATCCGTTAATCCAGAAAAGAACAGTTGCTTGATATATGGTGAGGATTTATACACGAGGTGGTGATAAAGGGAAGACCGGTATTCATGGTGGCGAACGGGTGGATAAGGATGATATCCGGATCGAAGCGAACGGCACGCTGGATGAATTGAATGCCTTGTTGGGAATTGTCCGGACTTTCCTCCCTTCTGGTCATGAATGGCAGGCGCTGCTGGGGCATATCCAGCGGGAAATGATGGTGGTTATGTCGCATGTGGCAACGCCTTCTGCCTTGCGTATGAAGAATCCAAATCCACTTCCGGAAGGTTTGGCTGCTTATTGTGAGGAACAGATTGACCGTCTGACAGCCCAGATGCAGGAAACTTCGTACTTCGTCCTGCCGGGAGGAACGCCCGTAGCCGCCCATTTGCAGTGGGCACGTACGGTGGCCCGTCGCGCCGAACGCCGTCTCTGGACGCTGAACAGGCAAGACGAAGTACCGCCTTGTCTGTTGCAATTCATCAACCGCCTGTCCGATCTGTTGTTTGTGATGGCGCGCTATGAAATGTTCAGTCAGGGAGAAGCCGAAGAAAGATGGAAAGACTTTCTTTACAAAAGACGTAAATAAACTGGGATAACAGGACAAATTGAAAGGCAAAAGCAGGGGAAGTTAGAAATATTTTCTCTACTTTTGCCTTTCGTAATATTAAATATAACATGAAATGAAAAACACTCCGATAGATTTTAAGATAGCGCAGGAAGTAATAGACAGCTATCACTTGCCTGATTTTGGCAAGGCGACGATCCGTGAAGTTGTGGCTATTTCGAATGAGCTGGAACAACGCACGGGACAAGAATTCATCCACATGGAAATGGGCGTGCCTGGTTTGAAGCCGGCACAAGTAGGCGTTGATGCAGAAATTAAGGCATTACAAGACGGCATAGCCTCTATTTATCCTAATATCAATGGACTTCCCGCATTGAAAGAACAGGCTTCACGTTTTATCAAGGCTTTCATCAATGTAGATATTTCGCCGGAAGGATGTGTGCCGGTGACCGGCTCGATGCAGGGTTCGTATGCTTCGTTTCTGGTATGCGGACAATGTACACCCGGAAAAGACACCATTCTGTTCATCGACCCGGGTTTCCCGGTGCAGAAACAGCAGATTACCGTGATGGGATATCGTTACGAATCGTTCGACGTGTATGACTTCCGCGGTGAGAAGCTTCGGGACGTCTTGGAATCGTACTTGAGCAAAGGGAACATCGCTGCCCTGATTTATTCGAACCCGAACAATCCGGCCTGGTTCTGCCTGACGGACGACGAGCTGAAGATCATCGCTGAGATGGCCAATAAGTATGACGTTATCGTCATAGAAGATCTGGCTTATTTTGCTATGGATTTCCGCAAGAACCTGGGTACGCCGTTCCAACCACCATATCAGTCGACAATCGCCCATTATACGGATAATTACATCATGCAGATTTCGGGCTCGAAGGCCTTCAGCTATGCCGGGCAGCGCATCGGAATAACGGCTATTTCAGACAAGCTCTATCATCGGGAATATCCAGGCTTGACGCAGCGTTATGGCGGTGGCACATTCGGGACGGTCTATATTCACCGGGTTTTGTATGCCCTTTCTTCCGGCACCAGCCATTCAGCTCAGTATGCCTTGGCGGCGATGTTCAAGGCAGCAGCCGACGGTACCTTCGATTTCGTCTCTGAGATCAAGGAATACGGTCGTCGGGCAGCCCGCATCAAGAAGATATTCACCAAGCACGGCTTTAAAATCGTTTATGACCATGACCTAGACCAGCCGATAGCCGACGGCTTTTACTTTACCATTGCTTATCCGGGCATGACCGGTTCGGAATTGATGAAGGAATTAATATATTATGGAGTCAGTGCCATTTCGCTCGGCACGACCGGCAGCCGGCAGGAAGGTTTGCGGGCTTGTGTCTCTTTCATCAAGGATCACCAGTATGAATTACTGGATGAACGCCTAAAGATCTTCGAAGAGAATCATCCGCTTCCGGGAAAGAAATAAGGAAGGCAGAATGCCGTGTGTGCAGTAAATAGAAAAAGAGAGTAATCTGTTGCCCAGGTTACTCTCTTTGTTTGTTTTATTACAGTTTCTCTATTTCCTTGAGCCAGAGTGTTGCGGCTGCATCACTCGGCATGCGCCAGTCGCCGCGTGGCGAGAGGCTGATGCTTCCTACTTTCGGACCGTCGGGCAGGCAGCTGCGCTTGAACTGCTGCTGGAAGAAACGGCGGAAGAAGGTGTACAGCCATTTCTTGATAGTTTCGTCGGAATAAGCTCCGCGGAAAGCCTGCTGGGCTAGATAATAGATCTTGGCCGGTGTTGCTCCGAAGCGGATGAAGTGGTAGAGGAAGAAATCATGCAGCTCATAAGGACCGACCAGGTCTTCTGTTTTCTGCTGGATGTTTCCCTGTTCGTCCGCCGGAATCAGTTCCGGGCTGATGGGTGTATCCAGGATATCAAGCAATGTCTCTTTGGAATCCTCGTCTACCCGGTTATGCGCTACCCATTCCACGAGGTATTTCACCAGTGTTTTCGGGATGCTGGCATTAACGCCGTACATCGACATGTGGTCGCCGTTATAAGTAGCCCAGCCCAAGGCCAGTTCGGATAAATCGCCCGTACCGATCACCAAGCCGTTTTCCTTGTTCGCCACGTCCATCAGAATCTGTGTGCGCTCGCGGGCCTGGCCGTTCTCATACGTGACATCGTGCATGCTGGCATCGTGATGAATATCCTGAAAGTGCTGCATACAGGCTTCTTTGATGGATATTTCGCGGAAGGTGACGCCCAGTGAATGAATTAGATTGACGGCATTCCGATAGGTTCTGCCCGTCGTGCCGAATCCGGGCATAGTGATTCCGATGATGCGGTTCCGCGGAATCTGGAGCAAGTCGAATGTCATGACGGTGACTAAGAGAGCCAGGGTAGAATCGAGACCGCCGGAAATGCCGACAACAGCCGTTTTGGCATGCGTATGTACGATTCGCTTCGCCAGTCCGGACGTCTGCATTTGGAATATTTCTTCGCAGCGTTCGCGCAAAGCTAGTCCTTCGGGCGTGAAAGGATGCGGATCGACAGTCCTTGACAACTTGTTGGCTGCTTCTTTCCGGTATTCCGGCAGGATGAACTCCAGTTCAAATCCGCGGTCTGTGTCTTTCGACAAGCTGCCTTCCGAGAAAGCCGTTGAAACAAGGCGGTCGTGGTACAGATATTCGACATCGATATCCGATATGATCAGTTGTTCATCCAATGAGAAGCGTTTGGATTCGGCTAAGATGACGCCATTTTCGGCTATTAAGGCACTGCCGGAGAAAACCAGATCGGTGGTCGATTCTCCGAAACCGCTGGAAGCATATACATATCCACAAACGCAGCGGGCCGACTGCTGGGCAACCAGCTGTTTGCGATATGCATGTTTACCGATCAGCTCATTGCTGGCCGAAAGATTGACGATGATATTGGCGCCCAACATGGCCAGTTCAGAGCTCGGAGGAACTGGCATCCACAAGTCTTCGCAGATTTCTACACCCACGGCTACTTCATCGGCGATGATGATCATCTGCTTCTGAAGCGGATAGAACCGGTCACCAATCTCAATGAAGTCATTATCCAAGTCGTTTGATGACGTAAACCATCTTTTTTCCTGGAATTCTTTGTAGTTGGGCAAGTAAGTCTTCGGTACCACGCCAAGGATTTTGCCTTCCTGAATGGCAATAGCCGCATTAATCAGTTTGTTGTCTGTACGCAAAGGCGCTCCGACGAATGCCAACAGCGGCAGATCGGCCGTGTTTTCTGCTAATTGAAGCAAGGCTGTTTCGGCGCTGTTGAGCAGCAAGTCTTGCTGAAACAGGTCCAGACACGTGTAGCCCGTGACTGATAATTCGGGGAATGCCATGATCTGGACGCCTTTGTCGGCTGCTTTGCGCATCAACTTCTCTATTTGTGTAATATTATAGAAGCAATCAGCCACCTGCACATTCGGAACGGCTGCTGCTACCTTTACAAATCCATGATTCATCCTATAATTGTATTAAAGTGGAATACAAAAGTACTGTTTTTTCTGGTTATCTTTGCAATGCAACAAATCATTAATTAAAATAGAAAGATAAACATGGAGATGAATGAACAGTTGGCATATCCGAAAGAACGAATCCACTATGCGGTCTTGTCGTTCTTTCTGGCACAAGGATTATGCTTTTCGAGTTGGGCCAGCCGGATTCCGGATGTGAAGGCAATGTTTGATGTGTATGATGTATTTTATTGGGGATTAGTGCTATTCTTGATTCCGGTGGGTAAGTTTGTGGCTATTCCTTTAGCCGGCTTTCTGGTTTCCCGTCTGGGCAGTCGGGTTATGGTGCAGGCGAGCGTGTTCGGATATGCCCTGTCGTTGTTCTTGATCGGTGCTGTCTCTTCTATTTATGCATTGGGCGTGTGCCTTTTCTTCTTTGGAGTCTTCTGGAATTTATGTGATATATCGCTCAATACACAAGGCATCGTGATTGAGCGCCTGTTTGGGCGGACCATTATGGCTTCGTTTCACGGAGGCTGGAGCTTGGCTGCCTGTCTGGGTGCTGTCATGGGATTCTTTATGATCGTGGGCGGCGTTCCTCCTTTTATTCATTTCACGGTTTCGGCTGTATTGATTTTATTGATCATCCTTTGTGGCAGACGGTATTTGCAAGACGACCGCGTCCGTCAGTTTGAGGAAGTGGAAGTCAAGGAAGAAAAGGGGCAGAAGGAAATGCCGGCCTTGTTGAGCTTTATCCGTAAACCGGAACTGATCCTGATCCAGTTTGGTCTGGCTGGTCTGTTTGGTCTGATTGTGGAAAGTGCCATGTTCGACTGGAGCGGTCTCTACTTCGAGTCGGTGCTGCAAGTGCCTAAATCGCTGCAGATCGGGTTTCTGGTATTCATGGTGATGATGACGGTCGGCCGTTTTCTGGCTAACTGGGCTTATGGGCGGTTAGGTAAACAGCGGGTTTTGCAACTGGCAGGCGCTTTTATCTTTGTTGGTTTCTTCGTCTCCGCTCTTTTAGGTGGCGTATTTGAGAATATGGCGCTTAAAGTTCTGGTCAATTCATTGGGATTTATGCTGGTCGGACTTGGAATTTCGTGTGTCGTGCCTACAATTTATAGCCTGGTAGGAGCGAAGTCGCATACACCGGTCGGCATAGCATTGACGATTCTTTCCAGCATCAGTTTTGTCGGCTCATTGGTCGCTCCGATATTGATTGGTGCGATATCAAAGGCCTTCGATCTGGAATATGCGTATCTGGTTGTCGGAGTATTGGGGCTTTGCCTCTTCCTGATGACTACTTATTGTAAAGCCTTCCGCGAGAAATAAGAGAAGTCCTCGGATATTCATATAAATAGTTAGCCCCATAATTGTAGTCGCTTGGGCGAAGCGGACTGCTTTTATGGGGCTTATTATATATTTTATATTGGAGTTAAGATTTGGCTGTTCTGAGTGTCTTTGCCAAGGTAAATTTCCGGTTCAATGCCCGTAGTGTACAGATCAAAGAACCTAAAGAGCCTATTACAAATACAAGTCCGGTTGAAATCAGAATATTACCTAGGCCGACCAGCGGAGAAACCAGTCCACCAAAAGCAAAACCTAATGCACCCAGCAGGGCAGAAGCAATACCGGCATTTGCCCGCGCACTATCCATTGCCAAAGCATTAGAGGCAGTAAAGGTCAAACCTAACATAAGCAACAGGGCAATAAGTAAAGTTTCGTATACCCAAAAACTGCAGTCTGAATAAAAGGCGATGAGTAAACACAGAGAAGCCAGTAGCATGCCTGCGCTTCCGGTGTACAAGGCTTGTTCAGGATGCTTGAATTTGGCGGCCGAAGCGGCTGCAATACCAATTGCTACAGCATTGATCCCAAAACAGATACTGAACATCAAAGGTGAAAAGCCATAGTGCTGTTGCATGATGAATGGGGCAGAAGATATATTGGCGAACAGGACACTTTGGGCAAATCCGTTTTGCAGGATGTAGCCGACATAACTACGATTGTGTAGAACTGTAATTAATCCGTGGTAAACATCAACCCACTTTGTCTTTCCCCGTTGTGCCGCTGGTAAGGTATCATTAAAATGGATACTTCCGCTGAGCAGCAGGATACCGATCAGGAACAAAACCCAGAAGATTCCCTGCCAACCGGTTATATCTGCCATTGTACCGCCTACGATAGGAGCAGCAACCGGAGCTATTCCGTTGATGGCACCGATGATAGCCAGCATTTTGGCCAATTCTTTTCCACTGTATTTATCGGCAGCGATTGAACGGGAGATGACGATGCCTCCGGCTCCGGCCATTCCCTGAATAAGTCTCCAGCCAACAAACTGCATGATGTTTTGAGAATAAATGCAGCCGATTGTCGATAGAAGAAATAAACTCAATGCGCTGATAAGCGGTAGTCGTCTGCCGTATTTATCGCTTAGCGGACCGAACAATAACTGTCCGACGGCCAGTCCGATCATACTGGTTGTCAAACCGAGTTGGATAAACGATGAAGTCGTATTAAAAAAGTGGGACATGGCTGGCAATGTCGGTAAATACATATCTGTCACGAAAGGACCGAAAGCCGTAAGCATTCCCAGAAAAACAAGGAGAAATAATTTTGAATTCTTTTTTGCCATTGTTCATTTTTATTTTGCCGCAAAATTAGAAAATTTGATAAGGTCTTTTTATTTCTTTTATTCTACAAAAGTTTTCATAATCGGAATAAAATACTTCCAGAAGTGGTTGAAATGAATTATTTTTGTTTCATAAAATTCCCTGTGCGATGGAACTATCAAAACTGGCTTCAATTTCTTCCATTCATTATGAAGAGACAGACCTGGCATTTCTCCGGCCTTTGCCGCAGATGCTTTCGTGTGGCATCCAATTGATTTGTATCCGGGGTGAAGCCTTGGTATCGACAGGCGCGCAGCGTTTCTCCTTGAAACCGATGTCCGAGCTGATATTTTGGAGCGGAAGTATCATGCAATTATTAGAATCGTCAGACGATTTCAAAGTCCGTCTCCTGCTGTATCCGCAATCCTTGTTCCTGAAAGTGGCGGTCACGCTGGATACGACCTATTTTAATTACATCCGTGAGTTCCCATATTTTGAGCATGGAAAAGACGGACGTCTGGAAAGTTGGAACTCTGTGAATTTGTGGATGGATATGGCAAAGATGCTGTTTGCAGAAAATCCGGGCTCCTTTACGGAACGATTGTCTGAAAACTATCTGCAAAGTATGCTGATGTGGATCTTTTCCTCCATTCCGGAGCAGTATGTTTCAGCCACCGAATCCTATACAAGGAAACAAGTACTTTTTCACCGGTTCATGCATCTGATACACGAATATGCCCTCAAGGAACATCAGGTTTCCTTTTATGCGGAGAAACTTTGCATATCAACCCGGTATTTATGTGCGATCACCGCATCGCACTCGCAAGGAAAGACTCCTAAGCAGTTGATTGACGAACAATTGTCGGCCGAAGTCATGGTACAACTGAATAGACTGGATTTGTCATTATCCGAAATTGCCGCTGTCTGTAGCTTCCCTGATTCGTCGTATTTGAGCCGCTTTTTCAAGAAAATAACCGGTGTCTCACCGAACGAATACCGGTCGAAGAGAATTTCAGGGAACGGACTTTAAGCACATATTTGCATTTATGAAAAGTAAAGAATTTTTTTATTCTCTCGATTATTATTTCTATTTTTGCAAGTCATTAAGGCTTGAGTTGTTGTTTTCGAGTATGAAATAACTCATTCAGAAAAGAGAATATAGAAAAACTTAAATAACAATGAACATATCTTACAACTGGCTGAAAGAATATCTTGATTTCGATTTACAGCCCGAAGAAGTAGCTGCCGCCCTGACTTCCATTGGTCTGGAAACGGGCAGCGTTGAAGAAGTACAGACCATCAAAGGTGGTTTGGAAGGTTTGGTAATCGGCGAAGTACTTACCTGCGAAGCACATCCTAATTCAGATCATTTACATGTTACTACAGTCAATGTAGGTAGTGGCGAACCCTTGCAGATTGTCTGCGGTGCCTCGAATGTTGCTGCCGGACAGAAAGTTGTCGTAGCAGTTCCGGGGACGAAGCTGTATGATGGTGATAAGGAGTTTACGATCAAACGCTCCAAACTGCGCGGAGTTGAGTCGAACGGTATGATTTGTGCGGAAGATGAAATCGGTGTGGGTACGGATCATTCGGGCATTATTGTATTACCGGCTGATACAGTTGTAGGAACTCCTGCTAAAGAATACTATAATATAAAGAGCGATTATGTGCTGGAAGTAGACATCACACCGAACCGTGTGGATGCGACTTCTCATTTCGGTGTGGCTCGTGACCTGGCTGCTTATTTGAAGCAAAATGGGAAGCCGGCAGCTTTGAAGCGTCCTTCGGTTGATGCTTTCCGGATTGACGATCCAACGCCGGGCGTTCAGGTTGAAGTCGTAAATACAGAGGCTTGCCTGCGTTATTCTGGAGTGACCATTAAAGGTGTTACCGTAAAGGAAAGTCCGGAATGGCTGCAAAACAAACTGCGTACCATTGGTCTGCGTCCAATCAATAATGTCGTAGATATCACCAATTATATCTTGCACGGCATGGGACAGCCGCTGCATTCTTTCGATGCAGACAAGATAAAAGGAGGCAAAGTAATCGTTAAATCGGCCGAAGAAGGACAGAAGTTCGTTACGCTGGATGGCGTAGAACGTACTTTGACAGCCCGCGACCTGATGATCTGCAACACCGAAGAACCGATGTGTATTGCCGGTGTGTTCGGCGGACTGGAATCAGGTGTTACGGAACATACAACAGATGTATTCCTGGAATCGGCAACTTTCCATCCGACTTGGATCCGTAAGAGCGCACGTCGCTTCGGCTTGAATACGGATGCTTCTTTCCGTTATGAACGTGGCCTGGACCCGAATGTGACGATTTATATCCTGAAATATGCGGCTTTGCTGGTAAAGGAATTGGCAGGCGGAACGATTACGGGTGACATCCAGGATGTTTATCCGACCGTATTTAATCCGTACAAGGTAGATATTACGTATGATAAGATCAACTCGCTGACAGGAAAAGTCATTCCGGTAGAAACGGTAAAGAGTATTCTCGACAGCCTGGAAATGAAGATCACAAACGAAACAGCCGAAGGCCTGAGCCTGGAAGTTCCGGTTTACCGTATCGACGTACAGCGTGATGTCGACGTGATTGAAGACATCCTGCGTATTTATGGATATAATAACATCGAGTTCAGTGATCATGTCAAGTCAAACCTGAGTTATCAGACACCGACCGACCACAGCTACAAGATGCAGAACCTGATTTCTGAGCAATTGTGTGGTTGCGGTTTCAATGAAATCCTGAATAACTCACTGACCCGTTCGGCTTATTATGACAAGCTGACTACTTATCCGGCCGATCATTGTGTGATGGTGATGAATCCGCTGAGTGCTGACTTGAACTGCATGCGTCAGACATTGCTGTTCGGTGGTCTGGAAAGTATCGAGCATAACATCAAACGTAAGAACGGAAATATCCGTTTCTATGAGTTCGGCAATTGCTATGATTATAACAAGGCCAACAAGAAAGAAGACCAGATCTTGAGTGAATTCAGCGAAGATTATCGCCTGGCCTTGTGGTTGTGTGGTAATCGGGTAGAAAACAACTGGGCGCATCCGAACGAGAAATCATCTGTTTACGAACTGAAAGCCTATGTAGAAAATGTGCTGGTTCGCTTGGGTGTGAACCTGAAGAAAGTTGTCGTAGCTAATCTGACGAGCGATATCTACGATGCGGCTCTGAGCTACACGACGCAGTCGGGCAAGCTGTTGGGCACCATGGGTATTGTCAGCCATAAGATTTGCAAGGCAATGGATATTGATACCGAAGTCTACTTTGCCGAATTCTCGTGGAACCTGCTGATGAAGGAAACGAAGAAGAACAAGGTGACTTATTCGGATCTGTCGAAGTTCCCGGCAGTTAAGCGTGACCTGGCCTTGTTGCTGGATAAGAGCGTTCAGTTTGCTGAAATCCAGAAGATTGCTCAGGACAGCGAACGCAAGCTGCTGAAAGAAGTAACCTTGTTTGATGTGTATGAAGGAAAGAATCTGCCGGCAGGCAAGAAATCGTATGCAGTCAGCTTCTATCTGCAGGATGAAACAAAGACATTAAACGATAAGCAGATCGACGCCATCATGAAGAAGATCCAGACAAACCTGGAACAGAAGCTGGGTGCGCAGCTGCGATAAGGGAATGAAATTAAGTCTATATAAAAAATAATAATAAAACAATAACATAGTATGGGAAGAGCGTTTGAGTTCCGTAAAGCAAGAAAGTTTAAACGTTGGGGCAACATGGCCCGTGTATTTACAAAACTGGGTAAGGAAATCACTATTTGTGCTAAGCAAGGTGGTCCGGAACCGGAAAACAATCCGCGTTTGCGTGTCTTGATGCAGACAGCCAAGAAGGAAAACATGCCGAAGGAAAACGTGGAAAGAGCTATCAAGCGTGCTGTATCAAAAGACTTCACCGATTATAAGGAAATGAATTACGAAGGTTACGGTCCTTACGGTATCGCTATCTTCGTTGAAACAGCTACCGACAACACAACGCGTACGGTAGCCAATGTACGCAGCTACTTCAATAAATGTGGTGGTTCTTTGGGAACAAGCGGTAGCTTGGAATTCTTGTTCACGCACAAATGTGTGTTCCATATCGTAAAGCCGGAAAATGTTTCTTTGGATGACTTGGAACTGGAATTGATCGACTTCGGTGTTGATGAACTGGATGTAGACGACGAAAGCAATGAAGTGATTCTGTATGGCGAGTTTGCCCAGAATGCAGCTATCCAGAAGTATTTGGAAGAAAACGGATATGAAATCACAAGTAGTGAGTTTGTCCGTATCCCGAATGATTTGAAGGAAGTAACTCCAGAACAGCGTGAAACGATCGAAAAGCTGATCGAAAAGCTGGAAGAAGACGACGATGTACAGAATGTTTTCCATAACATGAAGGAAGACGACAGCGAGGAAGAATAATCTTTCCCGTTGATTAAGAATACGAAAGCCAGGGGTGAATGTTTCATCTCTGGCTTTTTTTGTGTCTTCATTAAAAGATTATGGTTATTTCTTATAGAGTCAATCCAGTCAATGAGTAAGAGCAATAAGAGTCAACCCTTTTTATTTATAAAGAGATTTGAAGTCAAACAAATCGTTAAATGACATGGATTTTATCGTTTCACCCAGGTGATTCGATCGTTTCACATGGGTGGGACGATCGTTCCACAAGGGTGAAACGATCATTCCACAGCTGTGGAACGATAAAAGATAAACGAAGTTTGGATCTAATTTTTGTCATTTAACGAATTTGGTTGACTTAAAATCTCTTTATAAATAGAAGGGGT
>ENA-UOJF01000042-UOJF01000042.1-human-gut-metagenome-genome-assembly--contig:-P74-NODE-42-length-128006-cov-18.239537_pt1 | contig 128006 bp, 102 predicted proteins | sample MGYA00242344_ERZ723891 | MGnify/ENA metagenome assembly ERZ723891 | reverse complement strand
TATGGTGTGAGTTGATGAGAATTTCCTCATCGTTTTTTCTATTTGTAACCAAGATCTTTTTCTCGTCTACACCTTGTACAAAGTCTTGGTTAATAAACTCATCGTTTGTTTCCAACGGAATATATTCCCCATCCATAAAGTCCTGAAGAACCAGTTCTTTTTTGGGCGAATAACTGCTTTTGGCTACATCGGCTTTTCTAAAGCCATCAGCCTCTGTATTGTCTTTTCCGCTTCCTGCCAACAGAAGCAGAAAGATTGTCTCGATAATAATCAATATTTTCATAAGCTTGAGATTATAGGTATTTACGATCAATTCTTTTTATTCTTTTATTCCCATATCTTTATCCTTTTCTCGTTATATTTTATATTTTGACAACTATCGAAAAACTTTATCACATTTATCATAAAGCCTTACCATGTACATGAAAAAACTTTACCACATTTGTCAAACAATTTAAAAGACAAAGAACTTGATGGTATTGGTAGACAACTTTAACTGTTTATTCTTCTACAAGCCATTTTTCAATACCTTGATATCCTTGCTAAAATTTACACTTTATATACGTTTCGAGGAAAAAGATCAGTAATTGTTCCGGAAGAAGTCTTGTCAATATCCTGCGGATTTATAATAAACACTACTGAGCCGGAAAAATTATACTGCGCATAAATCAGCATGTGGAATAATAATCCGAATGCGCATAACATGTATTTACACCGATTCTTTTTCATGGTATTTATCATTTTAAATGAACATAACGATATTATTAATATTCTTTTATATTACCAAATCAGTTTAAGCCATTATTACCAAACGTTCGTTTTTCGATACCGAACGTATACTGTTAGGCCTCATTTGAATTAGCATACAAAAGAAAAGCTTCCCGGACTAACTTTTTTCTGCGTTCGCTTATTTTATATTCCAAGCCTCTTTTTAAGTGAATCCAATATGCTCCATCTTTAAATATCAATTCAGAAGCATGGAACATGTTAACAATGACTTGACGATTTATTCTTATAAAATTATTTTGCAATAAGTCTTCTATTTGGATCATACTTATATGAATTAAAACCTCTTCATTTTTAAATATCAACCAAATATTGGGCTTATTGTATACGAGTGCAACCAAATCATTACACAAAGATGATTTTAGGCCATTCTTATAAGAATAAATGATTATATTGTCCTTTACTTTCAGTGTATCCATGTCTCTTGTTCTTTTTCTAACTCGGTCTTATTCCAGATTGAGAAGCAGGCGGTATTTTGCCGTATCTCCCAACAACAGCCAAGGAGTTGCCAGATTGGGTAGCGCATGAACCGCTTATTGCAGATATCCGGTGGCCTGTAACGTGTCTCCCAATGTATAAGCCAAATAGCCGTAACGGGCATAATCGGCGGGTGTCACATGCGGTGGTAAAACAGGCTGACCGCATAAGTGAAATCCAACCGGAGAGCATCAACAGGACTTCCGCCCAGATGTTAGTGATATAGCCTAACGGACTGAACAGAAAACGGAACGCATCCGAAAACTTGTCAATCGCCATCGCACTGAACAGTTCCTTTTCGTAGAGAAAGAAATGCTTCTTCTCTTTAGGTACGAACATGGGCGTAATGAATTTGTCGATAATCATCCGTACTTGTTCGGGCGTATATTTACCTACCTTCTTTTCGGCATAGGCGATAATGGACTGTCCTTCCGTCTCGTGGCGTTGTAACTCTTCCACCAACTCCACTATGGGCTGACTGGCTTCGTAGTATTGACCGCCACACGAGAGCAGTACACGCTGCTCTTGGACAGATGCCGATAATTTCTGATGGATGATGATGCCGTTATATTTGTCCATATTATCTTACTTTTAAGATGGCACTGTTGATACTTCTATCCACATCGTTGTTTTCTCGCGACGTTTTCTTTCCGAAGTCGAAGGTGTAAGCGAGTTTGACGTAGGCAGTCTGTTGATAGATACGACTGGTTTGTACTTGGTTGTAACGGTACACGCCATAGTTGGCATACTCGCGGTAATGCTGATGTTTGGTAAATGGATTCTCAGCCCCCACCTCTGCCATCCAGTTTGTGCCACTGTAGCGGACGGACAGACCGTAGATGGCGGGTGTCTTTGTGTAAATCAATGTTGATTGATCTAACTTCCGCTCCGTTGTCTTGGCATACGCATTGATAGCAAATGCTTTAATGAAGTAGTTTACATCCAGGGAGGCAAAGAAGTTGTTTTCGTGCAAGCCGGAGACTTCCGGGACATTCATGTAATTGTATTTCAGATTTACATTTGTACGGAAATTCTCAGAAAAACGGCTGGATATGGCAATCTCCACATTAGTGGTACTAAATGAATTATTAGAAGCATAACTACTAATCAATTTATTACCTTCCACTGAGTAATGGTTATAGACATTATTCTTATTATATTCATAATATAACTTTCCTTGGACATTAAACAAGGGATGAAACGAACCTTCATACATTCCAAAGATTGTATAAATTTGTGTATTATCCAAATATGGATTACCCCGTTTGATTTGATAAAAATCAATAGTCTGATTCGCTGTATTCAGATAACTAATATCTGGTTGATTATTTCCCAAAGCAAAAATTAAAAACAGCCATTGTTTGGAATCAAGAGAACAACGTACCCCCGTGTTCAACCTTAAGTTCCATATCTCTTGCAAGTCCTGTCCACGCAATTTATAATTGATCCAAGAAACTCCCGGAGCAAAGATAGCCATGACTTTTTTGTTAAATGTATGGGTGTATTCTGTTGCAAGTAAAGTTTCACCTTCCCAAAGATGTTGCAAGGAGGAATAATCACCACCATAATTAGTAGAGGTAATATTGTGGAAATGAGTAATTTTAGTATATAATGAATTCTTTTCATTGGGCTTGTAATTATATCCCAAGAAAGCATCAAAAGAATAAAGATCTTCATCTACATTGCTTAATGAACGTTGTTCGTTTTCCGTATATAGCCGATTGTACTTGTTTTTAGTATATGCTCCGTTCAAACGTACTTTTATGAATTGCCGATCATCCACACGGAACACACCCGTCAGGTTGATTGCTCCTTTCTGGCTTTTATAATCCCTCCTTTCAAATGAGTGAATAGAGTCATGTTCCTGCCTGTTATAATTTAATATCCTGTTTTGCTCATCGTTCGGCGTATCATCACGAACAAACGATGCCGAAGCAGACAAGTCGCATTTTTTCGTATTATTACTCACTTTAAATTGCGCATATTGCTGATTACTTTTATAATGGGCATTATTATTCATTGTAGTCCGATGAATCGTATGGTCAGGAAAGAACAAATCCTCGCTCTTCCCGATTTCCGTTCCATTATATTTTGCCATTTTAGCCCCTCCAAAGAAAATATAACTCGTATTATTATGCAATATCTTGGATGCGATATTATAAATTCCTTTCGTATATCCAATAGTTTGATCTCCATCCAGCGTGATATAACCACCTGTTTTATATATTTTCGTTATATAATTCACCGATGCCGCATCCCCGGTAAATTGCCCGGTTTTCGGCATAACATAATATTCAACCCTTTCAATGTCTTTTGGCTGTAAAGCTTGGATTTCGCGCATATCTGCTTCAACTCCATTGATGTATAAAGTAACTTTTCCAGCTAAGGATGTTACCGTTTTGTTCTTTCTATCAATAGTTAAGCCTGGAATCATCAGGTTGTAAAGTAAATCATATCCACCAAATGCATGTTTAATTTGTTGTTTGTCTGGAATTATCAGCAGGTGGTCTTTCTTTTGAATAAATGAATTACCGGTTACTTTAACCTCATTCAATACAACTTTATCAGTTTTCAAGATTATAGGAGGAAATTGATAATCGGTAGTTGGCATTTCGAATGGAATAACCTGAGTAATATATCCAATATAACTAACAGAAAGTAAGTATTTCCCTGCCTTTACGTCTCTTATAGTAAAACACCCTAAACTATCTGTTGTTGATCCTTGCAAAGGAATGGAATCTAATGAGAGTATTTGTACATTTGAATAAGGTAATTCCATTTCATTTTCATCTACTATACTACCAGTCAATATTTGCTGCGCTTGCAAATTAAAGAGACAAACAAAGAGACAAAAAAAAGCCAATTTCATATTCACCACTTATATATTTAAATGTAATAACTGCTTCATAATATAAGAATATTCATTATTGTATCACGTTATAAAGATTCTCAATCCTACTTATTATTGTTTAGCAAAGTCCACAGCGTAGGTTTGAGCTTCTTCAGTCGTCAATGCCATCTGATAAATACCCTTTGGCAAATGAGCCACTGAAATCACATACATACCAGCAGGCACATCCACGATTTCGCAATAATAGAGAGTACCGTCTTCATCTACAATTTGTATTTGCAGATTATCATCGCTTTTGCAGATTCCAGGACAAATTCATCTTCGACCGTTGCCATGTCAAGAGAGAGGTTTTCAAAGTCTTCACACAGAGAAATATCTGTCTCATGGATTTCGACAGGTGTATTCATACAAACCAACCACGCCATACTTACTACACATATAACTTTTTTCATATGCTTATAACACCGTTTTAATTTCAAAACGGTGCAAAAATAAAGCTATTAGTTGGGGGATGCCTCAAAAACTTGTTCACAAAAAGTTCACAAATTGCTCACTGAGATAAGCAATTATAAATCAGCGATAAATTTATCTAAATCAGTCGCTGAACCATCTTTATTGAAAAACTTCTTGTATAAGCGAGTACGCAAATTGGAGATGGCAGAGGCGTTCCCTTTATTCATGATTTTCGGAAAAGCTTTGAGTGGAACTTCCAGTTTTAATAAAAAACAAGTCCGCAATTCTATCTCTGAAATTTTAGGATAAAGGGTATGTAAACGCGGAATGAATTGTGGAAAACACTGTTTGATCAAGTCACGTAATTCTTCCCATTGCGGGGCATTCTCTGGTACATGATCCCAATGTTTTTCTTCATGGAACCACAGATAGATTGGCGTCTGCCGCATTTCCTGTTTGCGAAGTTCTTTTTCTTGTCGTGCCAGCACCTTTTCATCCATATAAAGTTGGATATGCCGGTTTGAAATTTCCAGTTGGGTTATTTGATATTGTAAATGTTGGCACGTTTCGGTCTTTTTGTCCCGTTCTTTTTGGGCTGCTTCTATCAATAGCTCCAAATCTTTTATTTGGGTTTGGTTCTTTTGTATTTCATGTTTCTGTTCCTGTTCCGTATCCTTCTCTCTTTCCAATTCAAGCCTCAAATCGGCTAACTTTTTTTCTTGTTCCGCTACGTTTTGCCGGTACTGTTTGAATCGCCGAATGCCCCTGCTGACCAGTATGCCCAGTCCCAATAAGATGAACAGGGCTAGATAAAGAAGTTTTTGCTGGCGTTCGTTTTGCAGTAATAAGCGATCTTTCTCTTGTTCGATCTGTTGGTAATTATAAAGCGTATGTATTTTGTAAATCGCTTCTGTTTGTGTCCTTCTGGCAATACTGTCTTTCAGTTGAGAACTTTTGCGCTCATAACGGAGTGCCTGCACCAAGTCTCCTTGTTTTTCACTCAAAGAAGCAAACTGCTGGTAAACCTCACGCTGCACATCCAAAGAAGCCTTTTGTTGTAAAGACTTTCGGAAATACATCGAGGCAGAATCAAGTTGTCCGGCATGGAGGCAAATCTTCCCTTGTGAATACAGCGCGATCGGATTTTTGTTTTTTATTTCTTGTGGTAGTTTGTGTATCAAGGCAGCACCTTTATCGATCATTCCGTGATCCATAAATGCTGAGATGTATTCATTTAGAATAAGGTTAGTTGCAATAGAATCTTGAGCTATCAAAGCTGTATTATAGGCTCGTTGGTAATAATAGGCCATACTATCTATCTGTTGGTATTTATCGAAAATACGGGCGATATTCCTTAAACTGACGGAAACTCCTCTTGCATCTCCATGCTTCTCATAGATTCGATATGAAACTTTGGTCGCTTGAATAGCTTCCGAATATAATTCTTGGTAAGCAAACAAGTAGCTCATCTGTTCATAGAGGCGGCCTGACAATTCTGGTCGGTCACATTCGTGACTGATTTCAGCAGCTTGCTGGAAAGCTTGCAACGATCGTGGTGAATCCCCCAATGTGCGATACACCCGTCCTAACATATAATAAGCTTCCAACTGTTTGTCAGGATCACCTTGTTTGTCGTAATAAGACACAATAGGTAGAATGATAGAATCCGAAGTCTGCCGGATATACAATTTGTCTTCGGCACGCAAAGTCAAAAGCGCATGATACATCCTCGTTTCTTCCGGCTCTCCCGAAAGGATCGAATCGACCGATGATAAATAAAAAAGAGCACTGTCCGGATCTGTCTCCAAACAACGGATCGCCTGCCGCATCGCTTCGGGATATTCTTTTTGAAACCCACAAGCCGAAAGACAGAGACAAATAAATAAGGTGATGCAGCTTTTCATAGGCGTTTAGTAATGTGCTTACAAAGATATAGTTTTTTTGCTAAAGACTTACACAAAAAATAAGGCAACTCCCGCCACACTTATCACCGCACCAAGAACCTGACGGAACGTAATTACCTCCTTAAAAATAAGCTTCGAAGGCAGGAGAATAATAATAGGAGTGAGGGCCATCAGGGTAGAAGCCACGCCGGCATTCGTATACTGTACAGCCATAAGAGACAATGACACACCGACAAAAGGCCCGAAGAAAGTACCCGAAGCAGAGGTTACCATCGCGGATTTATCGGAAAACGAAGAGATAAGCTTCCTGATTTCGCCCCGGCAGAGAAGTATGATCAGAAAGCCGACTACACCGGCGAATGCCCTTATCTGCGTGGCTTCAAAGGGCAACATAAACTCTTCCAATGAGGTGGAAGGCGGATTGTAATCAAGATAACTGTTCATCCCGATCTTGCTTAATACGAGACCTAAGCCTTGTCCCACGCCGGCACCGATACCATAGAGGACACCTTTCAGCGGCAACTGGATGCCTACCTTATGACTGTTTCCCTCACTTTTGCCAATGATAGAGAAACCTATGCCCAGGATACAGACAAGCATCCCGATAACGGCATAAGTACCCATTTTCTCGCCAAGAAAAACATATCCTGCGATGGCAGCCGTAGGAGGCGCAAGGGTCATAAACAGTTGCCCGAAACGGGAACCGATGAGCAGATAGGAGTTGAACAGGCAAAAATCGCCAAATACATAGCCTACCGCTCCAGAAAGAATAAGCCACATCCAGGCATTTTGTCCGGCATCCCACGGAGCAATGCGTCCTGTTGTCAGCTTCAACGAGACGGCCAGCATAACGATGGCCATCAGTAATCGTACAATATTAAGGGTCAGTGCACCGATTCTCTTCCCGGCATATTCAAAACAGATGGCTGTGATTGTCCATGATACGGCTACGATCAGCGAAATAATTTCTCCCGTGTACATAATCCGTATCAGTATTCAAAACTACCGCCACCCAAAAACTCTCTCAACAGTGAAGTCTTGGGCAAATCTTCCTGTGGAATATATTTGAAATACCGCATGAATCGCAGCAAGCGGTAGGCTTCGGCATTGGCAGGCGACTTTTCCGGAACATTTGCCAGAATGGGTTCTGCATACGCCCGAAGAGCAGCCAACTCATACAACATCGCACTGTTGAAGGTCGCATCCGCATATTCCTGATACGGGAAGATCCATTTATCTTCACCCCGACGCACACTGGGCCAGCGGTTGATGGTCTCTTCCGCTGAATATCCCCGGTACCGATAATCCCGGATGATACGACGCAGCAACCGGTTATCTGTCGTAGGAATCCAGTTGTGGTTATCCAGCGAAATAGAAGTCAGGGCTGAAACATAAATCCGATACTTCAGCGAATCGTCCAAATGAGCCGTCAGTTCCGGATTCAACCCGTGGATTCCTTCAATGACGATCACCGAATTATCATAAAGCTTCATTTTCTTTCCTTTATAGACCCTTTTACCAGAACTGAAGTCGAATGAAGGCATTTCTATTTCTTCACCATTGATCAGTCGCTGCAAATCCGAATTAAAATAAGGCAGATCCAAAGCATACAATGATTCAAAATCATAATCTCCCGATTCATCTCTCGGCGTATCTTCCCGATTCACAAAATAATCGTCGAGCGAAATGCCTACAGGACGGAGCAAATTCGTAGCCAGCTGAATTTCCAGACGCTTGCAGGTCGTCGTCTTTCCGGACGAAGAAGGACCGGCAATCAGCACAATGCGTACACCTTTCTTGTACCGTTCGGCAATCTCATCCGCGATATGGGCAATCTGCTTTTCCTGCATCGCTTCCGAAATCATAATCACCTCCGAAGCATGACCTTGCTCCAGCGCCTTATTCAGATCGCCGACATTGTTCAGGCCCAGAGCCCGCTGCAGGTTCAAATGCTCTTTATAAGCCTCAAACATCTTGTTCTGAAGGACCTTTGGCGCCAAGACCTGCGGATTCGTTCGCTCCGGCACACGCAGCAGTGCACCATCCAGATAAGGCTCCAGGTCAAAGACGGGTACATATCCGGTAGAAGGAGTCAGACCGCCATAGAAGTAATTGACATATCCGTCCAGTTCATAATACGAAGCATAGAGCATTCCGCTCGATTCAATCAGAGTCGCTTTATCTTCCATCCCGACTTCACGAAACATACGAATAGCCTTTTCCGACTGTACCGTATGCAGTTTCAGAGGGATATCTGCATCCACTATCTCCTGCATCCGCTGACGGATCTGCGCCAGCATATCAATATCGGCAGACTTCCCGTTATGAATCGTACAAAAATAACCTTTTGAAATGGAGTGTTCTATATTTAATGTAGCTTCTGGAAAGACATCATGTACAGCCTTCGAAAGGACATAACACAACGTACGCACATAGGTACGCATACCCGATGGATTCGTGTAATCTACAAACTCAATATCTTTCGGTTGCCAGCAGGTATAAGTTAAATCTTGTGTCCGATTATTCACTTGGGCATTCAACGGACGATAAGGTAAGGGCTCTCCTACAATTTTATATATATCCAAAAGCGAAGATCCAACCGGCACCTCATAGTAGTTACCGGTGTTTTTGCAATAAATAGTAATCTGTTCAGCCATAAAATTCAGTCTATTTTATTATTTTTGCATCACTAAAGGTAGAAATATTAATCGGATATTCAATCCACTTAAACTTATTTTAGATGGACTATTCATTTTTTGACCTTCTCCGTCTGATAGGATCATTGGCTTTGTTCCTATACGGCATGAAAATCATGAGTGAAGGTTTACAAAAGTTCGCAGGAGACAGCTTGCGAAAGATCCTGACGGCGATGACAACCAATCGAGTCACAGGAGTGTTAACCGGAGTATTGATCACCGCCTTGATTCAATCTTCATCTGCGACCACCGTGATGGTAGTAAGTTTCGTCAACGCCGGACTTCTCACCCTGACACAGTCTATTGGAGTCATTATGGGAGCCAACATCGGAACAACCGTAACCGCCTGGATTATCTCGGCTCTCGGATTTAAAGTGGATATATCCGCCTTTGCTTTACCCCTTTTGGCTTTTGCCATCCCTCTTTTCTTTTCGGGTAAAAGTTCACGCAAGTCGGTAGGTGAATTTATCTTCGGTTTCTCTTTCCTGTTCATGGGACTGGCCAACCTAAAAAACAATGCGCCGGATTTGAGCGCCAACCCCGACATGCTGGCCTTTGTGCAGAATTATACAGATATGGGGTTCTTCTCAATCCTGTTATTCCTGTTTATCGGAGCCATACTGACCATGATCGTACAGGCTTCAGCAGCAACGATGGCCATTACGCTGATTATGTGTGCCAATGGATGGATTGACTATCATTTAGGTGTAGCCTTGGTTTTAGGCGAAAATATCGGAACAACCATTACAGCCAATCTGGCGGCACTGACCGGGAATACACAGGCCCGAAGAGCCGCCTTAGCACACCTGATGTTTAACCTCTTCGGTGTCGCATGGGTACTGATTGTATTCTATCCGTTTACCGGAGCTGTTTCCTGGTTTGTCACCCATGTCATGAAGGTTACAGATCCGGCAGTCGCAGTATCCTTTAAGCTTGCTGCTTTCCACACAGCCTTCAACATCAGCAATACATTCATTATGATCTGGTTTGTCAACGTGATAGAAAAAACCGTTTGTGGAATCATCCGGACTAAACAGGAAGATGAAGAATATCGTCTGTCGTATATCACTGGAGGTATGTTATCAACAGCAGAACTCTCCATCCTTCAAGCTCAGAAAGAAATTACCCTGTTTGCCGAACGAACGACAAAAATGTTTGGCATGGTAAAAGAATTACTATACGAAAAAGATGAAAACAATTTTCTCAAGACTTACAGCCGCGTAGAAAAATACGAGAATATCAGCGACCGCATGGAAATTGAGATTGCCAATTACCTTACCCAAGTAGCCGAAGGCCGGTTAAGCTCGGAAGGTAAAGAAGAAATCCGAGTACTGCTACGCGCTGTCAGTGAAATTGAAAGTATCGCCGACTCCTGCAATAATCTGGCACGCTCCATCAAACGCCGGAATGAATTCAAATCCGTATTCACAGAGGAGCAGAACAACCACATTGATCAGATGTTCAAGCTGGTAAGCAGCGCCTTAGACCGCATGAACGCAATCATGCACAAATCGGATCTAAATCCGAACGACATTAATGAATCATACAATATAGAAAATGAAATCAACAACTACCGCAATCAGCTGAAAGCACGTAACATTGAGGATATCAACAACAAGCTGTACCAATATCAGGACGGTGTTTACTATATGGATATGGTCAGTGAAAGCGAAAAGCTGGGCGATTATGTTATCAATGTAGTTCAGGCTTTGATAGAAAAGAAAATTTAAAGGATAAATCTTGTCAGGCTTACGAACTAAAATTTATTTATATGAACCGTTTTAAATCATTTGTGCAGGTATCCGGCCTGTTGTTGATGAGCTGGATCCTGTTTTCATCTTGTTCAGAGACAAAAGAACAGGAACATTATGTAGTAGTTCTGTCGATGGACGGCTTCCGTTCGGATTATCCGCAACGGGCTCATACGCCTATATTGGACTCGCTGGCACGCGTAGGAGTAAAAGCCGCTTTCCGCCCCTGCTATCCGAGTGTTACCTTCCCCAACCATTACAGCATGGCTACGGGTCTGCATCCGGATCATCATGGGCTGGTACACAACACCTTTTGGGCAACAGATTTAGACAGTAGCGTGTATAAGATCAGCGACCGGAAAGCCGTGGAAAATCCGGCTTACTACGGGGGTGAACCCATCTGGAATACGGCCGAACGCCAGGGAGTACGGACAGCCACTTATTTCTGGGTAGGCAGTGAGACCGCAGTAGGAGGAAAACAGCCTTCGATCTGGAAGAAATTTGATTCGAAGGTTCCGTTTATGGACCGGGCAGACTCGGTTATTGCCTGGCTGAAGAAACCCGAAAAGGAACGTCCGCACCTTATCATGTGGTATATGGAAGAACCGGATCACAGCGGACACGTCTATAGTCCGGATTCATCGGCTGTAGTACCGGTCATAGAAGACTTGGACCGTGTCCTGGCACATTTCTTTAACCAGGCACGCCAGCTGGATATTTTCAAACAGATTGACTTCATCATTGTTTCAGATCACGGCATGGCTACTTACAAGCCAGAGAATTACGTAAACTTAGGAGATTATCTTCCGCGTGACAGTTTCGAAATGGTGGTAGAAGGAGTTCCCACTTTGCTGTATCCACGAGCCTCATATACAGAAAAAGCCTATGAAATCCTTAAAACGGTACCCAACGTAACCGTATGGAAAAAAGGAGAAGTACCGGCCCAGTTCGTATACGGCACAAATCCGCGTATCAGCGACCTGATTGTAGCCCCCAACATCGGCACCATGGTTCATTTCCGCTCTAAGGAAGAAGCCAGTCCGGCTTTAGGAGGAGCGCACGGATATGACAACTTCCAGCCGGAAATGGAAGCCATCTTCTATGCGGCCGGCCCGTCATTTAAACAGGGGATAGAAGCACCGGCTATGGCAAATGTCAACTTATATGGTCTTATAGCACATTTGCTACAGATTGAACCGGCGCCCAATGACGGAGATCTGTCTGTCGTCCTCCCATTATTACGTGAATCAAACGAACAGAAATAAAATCCGTTTAGAAAAGAGAAGGGGCGCCATCTGACGTCCCTTCTTCTTTTAGAACTTATTATAAATGACCACGGGACGGGTTCGGCGAATACTCATCGTCGGGAACCAGAGATCATCGGGAGTCAGACCACAAGCCTTAACAGCTTCCAGACTGTATTCCAGTTTTCCAAAGTTGGCATCTACGTTATTTGTACCAAAAGTAAACTTAATACCCCGCTCCTTCGCCATACGGATAATCTTCAGACTCGGAATCCGGTAACGGGCATTGATTTCGAGGGCTATCTGATACTTTTGCAGCACATCCAATACCTGGTTAATCCGGTCATCAGTCCAGTATGTATCATAATCAGCCTGCATATCTTCGGGCAGATAAGTCGGATTGGCAAAGATATCAGCCGGCTCGTTTGTCAGAATCTTTACCGTCTGGTCCACCAGATGATCCATGTACTGTTCTTTTGTGATACCGTCATAATGCACTTCTTCCGGACGATAGATACGAGAAAGACGGCCTTTATGATCGACAATCGTCATAGCATCCGTAAACAGATAGTCAAAAATTCCCAATGCTTCCTGCGAGAAAGTGGCCGTCCACTTCCGGCCTTCACCCTGTACGCCACAAAGGAAAGGCATATTCTTTACTTCATCATAATAAGCATAGACTTCATCATCATTTGCCAACATACGGCCCACTCCGCCTTCTCCCGCATTAGGAGCCACGCCATAATTGATACCGTAATTCATCGACATGGCCTGTGCCATTTCTTTCGTCAGTCCTCCTTTCAGATGCACATGGTAATCAATTACCGGAAAGTCTTCCTGCTGAAAACGGATAACCAGATCCTTTTGTTCATCGACAGCCGGCATGGTATCACATTCATTGATCGCATCATCCGGCAATGCCGTGATCTGCAGATTCCGGAAAGACACCTCTCCCTGAACTCCACGGAGAGCAATATGACCGCTTCCCAACAACTGCTTGGCATGAGCTTCCGTACGATAAGGCTGAGAAGGTTCGGTATAACAGACCACCGTCGTATCCTGCACAGAAATGAAAATGTTCTTTCCACGGACAGCAATCTCGAACGGGAACCAATCTCCGTCTTTTGCCAAGGAACGGTACAAGTTGCGCACCGAAGCCAAGCTACCCGTTTTACAAGACCCATCTATCGGACCGTTGTGGAAGATCACCTCGTATCCACTTTTTCCATCCTTATGAAAACCTAACCGGGCCTCAGCCTCCGACTGGGTTAAGGCTTCCCCTTTCAAGATAAAGTTCTTATAGGTTCCCTCTGCCAACCATGACGACCCGGCCGTCACCTTCAGTTCGTTGCCTTCCAGCGTTTCTTGCTGAGCATTCGTAAACCGGTCTAAAGTCTGAGTCGTACGCGACTGCGTACAAGCGGTTAAGAATCCGGCACAGACTGCCATCACGATTCCCATCCGCTGTAGGCAAGTTCTAACCTGCCTCTTGAAAAAATGTCTGTTCATAAAAGAATTATTTTTAAGATCTGTAATAGCATCGCAAGTTATAAATTTTTCAGCTAATATCGAATTTCAGAAAGAATGGAAATATAATGATATTTGTCAGGATCCTATTCAGGTCTATCCGGATATTGTTTTTTAGTACTCTTACACAATTTATAGGCCAATCCATCGTTAATTTGTAAATGCAAATATGTACTTTTGCATTTGCTTTGCATAAAAGCTTGTAGACTAAGGCAAAAATAATTAATAATTACTTTATACAACGTATGGAAAAGTATAAACTGATCAACAACACATTGGGGTGGATTGTCTGTATTATCGCTTCGTGTGTTTATTTGATGACGATGGAGCCCACCGCCAGCTTTTGGGATTGCGGTGAGTTCATTTCTTCAGCGTATAAACTGGAAGTAGGGCACCCGCCCGGAGCACCGTTCTTCATGCTGACGGCCAATCTGTTTACCCAGTTTGCTTCAGATCCTTCTACCGTAGCCAAAATGGTGAATACCATGTCGGCACTGTTCAGCGGTCTGACCATTCTGTTCCTCTTCTGGAGTATCACGCATCTGGCAAAGAAAATTGTAGTAGATGATACAAAAGAAATAACCATGAGCCAGATCATCACCATTATGGGTGCCGGTCTGGTGGGAGCTCTTGCGTATACATTCAGTGATACATTCTGGTTCTCAGCCGTAGAAGGTGAAGTATATGCTTATTCCTCTTTATTTACAGCCCTGGTATTCTGGCTGATCTTAAAATGGGAAGCTGTAGCAGATGCTCCGCATGCCGACCGTTGGATTGTGCTGATTGCCTATCTGATGGGATTGAGTATCGGTGTCCACCTGCTGAACTTGCTGTGTATCCCAGCCATAGTGCTGGTCTACTACTATAAGAAATTCCCGAACCCGACCATGAAGGGTACGCTGATTGCCTTACTGGTGTCATTCATTATCATCGCTTTGATGATGTATGGTGTGGTACAGGGACTGGTTGAGATCTGCGGATACTTCGAACTGTTCTTCGTGAATGTATTAGGCATGCCATATAATACGGGTGTTTATGTATACGTATTGGCATTAGCCGGCGTATTAATCTGGGCTATCTGGGAGACTATGCGGGATGAAATTCATCCGCTTCGCCTTCGGATCTCATTCTTATTATCCGTTATTCTGATTGGTATACCGTTCATTGGCAGCGGCTATGTCATTGCAGCCATATTGAGTATTGCACTGGCAGCCTACTTGTTCATGAACAAAAAATTAAATCTGAAATTACTGAATACAATTCTGATCAGCCTGATGGTCATTGTTGTAGGATATTCTTCTTATGCTCTGACATTGATCCGCGCTACGGCAGATACACCGATGAACCAGAACGCGCCGAAGGATATCTTTACATTACGAACCTATCTGGCCCGTGAGCAGTATGGACAGACTCCATTACTGTATGGACAGACCTATGTTTCAGAAATCAAACGAAAGAACGAAGGAGGTGCCTGCGTTGCGGATACAAAAGAAGGCGATCCGGTATGGACACGTATTTCTAAAAAAGATCCGAAAGAAAAAGACCGGTACTATGTATCACGTCATAATACCGAATATCAGTATGTAGATGAGCTGAATATGTTGTTCCCACGTATGTACAGTTCGGATGGGCGACATGTGCAGGCCTATAAGGAATGGGCTCAAATTAAAGGGCAGCCTGTGAAGTACAACCAGTGTGGAGAGACCAAATCGGTAATGAAACCGACGTTTGCTGAGAACCTGCGTTTCTTCTTCTCCTATCAGCTGAACTTCATGTACTGGCGTTACTTCCTGTGGAACTTCTCCGGCCGGCAGAATGATATTCAAGGACATGGAGAGGTACAGAATGGTAACTGGATCACCGGTATCAAGGCCATCGATACCATGCTGGTGGGTCCGCAAGACGATATGCCAAGCGATATTATCAACAACAAAGGCCATAATGTCTATTATATGTTGCCTTTACTGCTAGGTCTGCTAGGTCTTTTCTACCAGGTATATGCTGGAAAGAAAGGCATACAGGGATTCTGGATCACCTTCATGCTCTTCTTCATGACCGGTATTGCCATTGTGCTTTACCTGAACCAGACTCCTTACCAGCCCCGTGAACGAGACTATGCTTATGCGGGTTCCTTCTATGCCTTCTGTATCTGGATCGGTTTTGGTGTAATTGCTTTGGTAAAATTACTGGAGAAATATGTCAAGCTACCGTCTGTTGCGGCAGCCGGTATTGCTTCTATCGCGGCTTTATTGGTACCTATCCAGATGGCCGGACAGAACTGGGACGATCACGACCGTTCCGGACGTTATGTCTGCCGTGATTTCGGAGCCAATTACCTGGAATCTTGTGAGCCGAATGCGATCTTGTTTACCAACGGTGATAACGATACCTTCCCATTGTGGTATGCTCAGGAAGTAGAAGGCATCCGTACTGACGTACGCGTCTGCAATACCAGCTATCTGCAGACCGACTGGTATGCTGATCAGATGAAGAAACAGGCGTATGAATCGGAACCGCTGCCGATCTCGTGGACACATGATGAGTATGTGCAGGGTACACGCGACTTCGCTTATATCTTCCCGATGACCGACAAACCGATCGATCTGAACACAGCCTTGGAATTTGTGCGCAGTGACGATCCGAAATACAAGAAAATCCCGGGATTCAGTCAGCCGCTGGATTATATCCCGTCTGAAACCCTGATTTATCCGATTGATTCGGTGGCTCTGGCACAAGGCGGTCTGCTGAAGAATATGGATGTGCCGGTACCGGCCAAGGAAATGACCATCAACCTGAAAGGCAAGGATGCACTGGGTAAGCAGGAACTGTTAGTACTGAACATGCTGCAGGCCAACGACTGGAAGCGCCCGATGTATTATGCGATCACGGTTAGTCCGGATCAGTTCGTAAAACTGGATCCGTATTTCCAACAGACAGGTATGGCTTACCAGATTGTCCCGATGCAGACCAAGAACACGGTGAAGGCTGTCAATGCAGACAAGATGTTCGACAATGTAATGAACAAATTCAAGTGGGGCGGTGTAGACAAACCAGGTATTTATCTGGATGAAAATGTCATGCGGATGTGTAAGAGTTACCGTATGGTATTATTTGGAAAACTTGCAGCTACACTGATTCATGAAGGCAAAAACGACAAGGCTCTGCAGGTTCTTGACAAGTGTATGGAAGTATTGCCACCTGAAAATGTTCCGCTGGATTATAGCGCACTTTCAATTGGTGAATATTATTATACACTCGGACAAAAAGAAAAAGGACATAATATTCTGAAAGCAATTGGAGATGACTCTATGCGTAATTTGAACTGGTATTTCCGTCTGAACCCGAAACAGTTTGCTTCCGTTGCAGATGATTTAAATACCAACCTTTATGTTTTGCAGGAGATTATCAACATTACAAAGGATAAAGATCCGGAGCTGATGAATCAATATAAAGAAGAGTTCGACAACTTCCGTATGGCCCTCTCTTCTTTACAACCTAAAGAATAAAGACAAAATGTTTATCGAACAACCGCCCTGGTTTTACAGGGCTTTGTTCCCGGGGGTAACCTGGAGAATCCCGGCACAGCCGAAGTGTGTGTATCTCACCTTCGACGACGGCCCAATTCCCGAGGTTACCCCTTGGGTTTTAGATATACTGGACCAGTACGGCGTGAAGGCGACCTTCTTCATGGTGGGAGATAATGTGCGTAAGCATCCGGATATCTACCGGATGGTGGTCGAGCGGGGACACCGTATCGGCAACCATACCTTCAATCACATCCAAGGAATCCGCTTCCTGACCCGTAATTATCTGGCAAATACTGACAAGGCTGCCGAGTGGATTCCGAGTAATCTGTTCCGTCCGCCCCATGGGCACATGCGCATCCCGCAGGTATTCAAGCTGCGGAAGAAATACCGCATCATCATGTGGGATGTCGTGACCCGCGATTACAGTCCGCGGCTTACGCCCCCACAAGTACTCGACAACGTGAAGCAATACGTCCGTAACGGATCGATTATCGTGTTCCACGACTCACTCAAAGCCGAGAAAAACATGCGTTATGCCATGCCCAAGGCCATCGAATGGTTGTTGCAGGAAGGATACGAATTTCGCGTTTTTGAATGAAAGGATTGATTGATTATTCTAATCTATTTTTTCTATCATCTGCCAGTGCCCACCTTTATCCGGCCCAACGCGCTTGAGTATTCCTTCTGCCTTCATCTTGGCGATATGCTTTTCCACTGCTTTGGGGGTTATACCTATCCGCTCGGCAAGGGCAGCCGCACTTAATGAATTATCTTGAGATAGCAGAGAGATGATTTTCTCCCTGCTTTTCATCTTTTTCTCCCTAATTTCTGTCAGTTTCTCCCTACTATCCTGAATATCTTCAATGGAATTACGATAAGTTTCAATGTCATGAGTAAGGTTCTTGATCATAGTGGCAGTCATAAATTTCCGGAATATACTTAAATCATCATTTTCCCGGGTTTCCACCAATGCTTTGATATATTCTTCCTTATCACCCTTAAGGATTTTGGTTGGAATCAGCCCAAACTCAAATTGAAGCATGTTCATTACAAGACGTGCCATTCTGCCGTTACCGTCAGCCCACGGATGTATGGTCACCAAATGATAATGAGCATCAAAGCTGAGCTCGTACAATTGCGCAATGCTTTTATTTACATAATTTTTTCGTTCTTGATTCAGCCAATTACAAAACTCTGTGAGTTTTATCGGGACTTTACTGTAGTTTATATATGATTTGCCTCCGACTCCTGCCGTAACATTCAACAGACGCAAGTCTCCCTGTGCAGATGAAAAATCTCCCAATGCCGTCTTATACTCCTGTCCGGTATTCTTCATGACAAGAGCAGAAAGACTTTTCAGCAGATCAATGGTGATATCAGTATGTACATGAACCAATTTTATAGCCGTTTCATAAGCGTTTTTAAGATCAAGATTCATGTTCTGCTCTGTGATAGTTTTCCCTTTCAGGCTGATTCCTTGGTCGAACATGATTTGATTTTCAAGCTCTGTTATAGTCGATCCCTCGATAGCCGTAGAATGGGTAATAAGTGAATACAAATAGAACTTGTCATAATCTATCTGCTTGTCTATTTCCAATTCCCGATACAAGGAAATCAATTTTTCGAGTTCGGTTTGCATATGATCTTCTATTTTTCACAAATATATATTTTTCTCCCTACTTTTCGTTTTTTTCTCCCCACTTAATTTGATTTTCTCCCTACTTTTTAGCAATAAAAGAAAATAGAATCTGTATTCCTCTCCTGTTTTATATGTGATAAGTTTGTTGTATCTTCGTACGATAATCCTTTTGTACCAAGGGGAATGGTGCATAAAAGGGAGATACACAATTTTTTGTTTGTCGATGAGTGATCAAATAGCTATAACATCTCAAAAGATCAAGGAAGAGGCAACTCGGCTGGGATTTTCAGCCTGCGGTATCGCCCGGGTAGAGCCGGTGGAAGAGGAGATGAAGCGACTGGATACCTGGCTGGCGAAAGGCTACCAGGCAGGAATGGCTTATCTGGCAAACCATCGGGAGATACGTCGTGACCCACAAGGACTGGTGGAAGGCGCACGAAGCATCATATCAGTCGCCCTGAATTATTATCCGGCTTGCAAACGTGATACAGATCAGCCCCATATTGCCTATTATGCCTATGGACAGGATTACCATGTAGTGGTCAAAGAAAAGCTCCGCCAGCTCTGGCAGTATGTGGTCCGGAACCTCCCGGAGGAAACGGCAGAAGAGGCTCGTGTCTTTACCGACTCAGCCCCCTTGTTGGAGCGCTATTGGGCGTGGAAAGCCGGACTGGGCTGGATTGGGAAAAATACCCAACTGATTCTGCCGGGGAAAGGCTCATTTTTCTTCTTGGGAGAGATCGTGACGACCTGGGAAGCCGATGCTTACGACGAGCCTGTCCCGTCGCGCTGCGGGAGCTGCGACCGTTGTCTGCGGGCCTGTCCAACCGGAGCATTAGAAAAAGCCTTTACCCTGAATGCCAATCACTGCCTGTCGTATCTGACAATTGAAAACCGGGAAGATATTCCGCCCAGAGAAGCCCAACTACTAGGAGATCGGTTGTATGGCTGCGACACTTGCCAACTGGTCTGCCCCTGGAACCGTTTTGCCCAACCGACCCAAGAAGCGGCCTTTCAACCTTCGGAAGCTCTTCTCCGTCTCCAAAAAGAAGACCTGAAAATGTTCACAAAAGACGATTATAGTCGTATCTTTGCCAAGTCGGCCGTCAAACGGGCGAAATATGAAGGATTATTACGAACCATCAAACATTTAAAATTAGAATAACCATGAAGAGAAAACTGAATTTATTATTTCTTTCATTCTTCTGCGTGCTGCTGGCAATGGCTGCCCCCGGTGAACTGAAAGAAAAGCTGCAGTCTTTACAAGGAGTGAGCGATATCGAGACCCTGAAGACAGAGTTGTATCCCGAAAAATACCTGGTACGTGTAACACAAGAGGTCGATCCTATAGGTAAACAAGCAGGAACCTTCAAACAGCGGGTCGTATTATGCCATATCGGATTTGACCGTCCGACAGTTTTGGTGACAGAAGGATATGGCGGAGCATATGCACTGCGCGAGAACTACCAGGAAGAACTTTCCAAACTTTTGAATGCCAACGTTGTCTTTGTTGAATACCGTTATTTTCTTGAATCTAAGCCAGATCCTCTAAACTGGGACTATCTGACTGCTGAAAACTCAGCATACGATTTACATCATATTACTGAACTTTTTAAGCAGATCTATAAAGGCAAATGGATCAGCACAGGTATCAGCAAAGGTGGACAGACAACAACACTTTATCGGGCCTATTTTCCGGATGACGTAGACTTCTCTGTTCCTTATGTTGCTCCTTTAAACCGAGGAGTAGAAGACGGACGCCACGAGATCTTCCTTGAAAAAGTAGGAACCAAGGCCGAACGTAAAAAGATTCGGGACTTCCAGATGGAAATTCTGAAACGCAGAAGTGAATTGATGCCGTTATTTGAAGCCTATGTAAAAGAAAAAGGATATGTATTCCGCGTTCCTACTGACGAGATCTATGATTACAGTGTCCTTGAATATCCGTTCGCTCTCTGGCAATGGGGTACTTCGGTAAATATCATACCGGCTTTGAATTCAGACAAGGAGACATTGTTTAAACACTGGATGCAAATCAGTGATCCTTCCTATTTCTCCATCGGTCAGGATACTGAACCTTTCAATGTTCAAGCAGCCCGCGAATTGGGATATTATGGATATGATACTAAACCTTTCGAAAAATATCTCTACATCAAAAGCAGTAAAGGTTATTTGAACCGTATCATGCTACCCGACGAGTTACGGGATAAAATCGAATTCCGCCCGGAATTATATCAGAAAGTCTATAACTTCTTGAAAGATAATGATCCGAAAATGATCTTTATCTACGGTGAAATCGATCCATGGAGTGCAACCCGTATTCCTATTTTCAAAGGGAAGAAAAATGAGCAGGTTTATATCCAGCCACGTGGCAGTCACCGCTCACGTATCAGCAACATGCCGGAAGATATGAAGGAAAAGATCATGAAACAAATAAACGAATGGCTGGCGGAACAATAACCGTCAGTCGTTCGACTTACTGTTCCGGTATTCCTGCGGACTGACACCCACGTACCGCTTGAAATACTTGCCAAAGAAAGAGACATTATTGAAATTCAACGAATCGGCTATCTGATAAATTGGCAGGTTCGTTGATTTTAATTGTGCTTTGGCATCCATGATCACCATATTGGATATAATTTCCATACATGTGCGTCCTGTGGTCTGTTTGACAATCGTACTCAGATAAGCCGCTGTAATACCTAATTTACTGGCATAAAAAGCAACATTCTTCTCCTTGGTATAATGATCCAGTACCAGTTGCCCGAAATCCTGGCTGATCCGTTCGGCAGGCGATAAATTACCCGTATCCACCTTGCGATTACTGTAAAGCGAACTGATCGCATAAATGAGGCAATAATACAAATGGCGAGAGAGCTCTCGATTCTCAAGGCTAAAATGTTCTTTTGTCCGAATCCCTAATTTAAAATAATCTTCAATCAGTTCCACCATTTCTTCCTTGAGAGGCACAACCGGATTATGCTTGATAGTATAAGTAATATCCAGCAACGATTTAACAGGATTGAGCGAACGGAGAAAGTCTGATGAAAAACCAGCAAAGTAAATCTCCACATCCCCACGAATCTGATTCACCTGAAAGATACTACCCGGTAAAACCACCAAAAACGAATTGTCAGAGACATGATAGTCAACCAGATTGATAGAAGCGTCAATGTCACCTTTCTTACACAGCACCACAATCTCCGCCTTGATCCGGCAAGGGAAATGGGCATATAAGTTCAAAATGACCGAATCAGTCAGGACACCAGTCAAAACATCTTCCGGCAAATCTATTTTAGGCAATTCGTTTTCCATGTTCTGTTATTCTTTAATCTAAGTAACTGTCCCTTTTTGGTTAACTACAAAGAAAAGCATTTTTCCGCATATCCTCAATACCCATTCAGTACTTTCTGATATGTATCCAACGTCTTCCGGGCTGTTTCTTCCCAGGTAAACAGTTGAACACGGCTCTTCCCTTTTGCAATCAGTTCCTGCCGGCGCTCCTCATCTTTCAGCAGATGAGATAAAGCCTCATACATAGACGCTTCATCTTCGGAATTAAAATATTCTCCGGCATCGGCCGCCACTTCCGGGAAACAGCTGGCCCGACTCAACGCAACCGGGCATTCATTCAAAAAGGCCTCCAGAATAGGAATGCCAAAACCCTCATACAAGGAAGGATATACGAACAAACGGGCCTGCTGGAACAACTGTCCCAGCTCAAGATCATTTGCCTGGAAATGCAGTACACGTTTATTTAATCCGGACTTTTCTATACGTTCCTGTTCACGACTCCTCCAGGGCTTTCCCGTACAAATCAAACACAAATGCTGGTCCTCAGCAGCCAGACGGACAAAGACATTCCAAAAACGGTCGAAATTCTTGTATCCGTTCCGGTCACCAACATACAAAACATACCGTTCAGGCAAATGCAGCCCGTTATACGGTTGTTTCTGTTGCTGGATACCATGATAGATCACATCAATTTTATCCTCCTCAACAGGCAGGAAACGAAGTAAATCCGCCTTTGTCTGTTCACTGATGGCAATAACCCGGGATGCATGCAGAATTGTCTCATGTTTCCAGGCTTTCATCTGCTCAGCACGCCCTAAGCTGGCCGAGAATAACTCATGATTCATATCATGGACCGTAATCACATAGGGTTTATTGGCAGGTAATTCTTCTAAAAAATACGGATGATAATAAGTCGGATGGAAAAGATCGTAATCGCCCCGATGAAGTCGCTTAATACTGCCTTTCCGGTTCCACTGCTTTACTATGCCTTTAAACCATTTATAAGGTCGTTCAGGCACATACATTCCCTGAAAAGGACGACAGGCTCCTTCCCGCAGATAATGATTGGTAGTCAGCCGTAAGGAAAGCTCCGAATGCAAAGGAAGGTTCTCGATCAGTTCATAGAAATAACGCGAAATACCTCCAAATTTCTGCATTTCGAAAGCCTGATGATCAAATAATACGGTAATGTTATTCTGAGTGCTCATTTTAATCTCTTTTTAGCAATCCGATGATAGTTTTTTTCACGCATCTTCTGCACATAAGATTGAGGCAGACAATGCTGCAAACCATCCTTCAACTTAACACGCAACACTTTGAAAACGAACCAGAGCTTCCACGACAAACGATCAGCTTTCCCCTGAATACGGGCATATTCCCGATTTACCTGCAACCGGTTTTTAGAAGAGGCTCCTTCTTCCGATTCATACCAGGCAATCGTACGGTGTATGTATCTGAAATGTCCGCCCTGTTGATAATAACGATAAAAAAAGGCATAATCAGCGGCCAAACGATAGTGCAAATCAAATTTTTCACGCCGCATCAGATCTCCCGCAACCAAGGTAGACTGATGACAGAAAGCCATCTTCTTCCGCATATAATCAATCGGTTTAGGTAACATCATAACATCACCAAATCGAAGATGCAAAATCGTATCGCCATAAATTACTTGTTCGGACGTTTGGTTTTCAGTCTTAAAAAGGTCTTCCAGCACTCGTGAATCAGCAAAACGATCTCCTGCGTTCATGAAGTTTATCCAATCGCCTTTCGAATAGGAGAGGCCCTTATTCATTGCATCATAAATGCCCCGGTCGGGTTCACTGACAACGATCAGACGGATCCCTTTGGCTTCAAACAGAGGCTTCATTTCTTCTATCAGCGACAGGGTACGATCAGACGAACCTCCATCAATCAGGATATATTCTAAAAAAGGATAAGTCTGCTCAAGCACAGAATCCATTGTCATCCGAATGGACCTTTCTGCATTAAAACAGACAGTAATTATAGATACAAGCGGATTCTTCATATCAAACAGATTGTGCTTTTTTCTTTCGATAATCCAGTTCTTCATCTACATATTTCCGGATGAGAGTCAGGCATTCCTGCGCGTCAAAACCACGGGCTTCGGCATAAGCTTCAGCCATGACCGACAACATCTCATCGCTTCCAGGTAAGCGCTCAAAGTTCTTGCACCCTTTTTCCAAACCGATCTTTCCGAACGACAAGCGGTTCAAGTCGATAATTTCGATCTGTATTTCCGGAAGATCATCCCGAAACAGGATATTCCCCGCCGAATAATCTTCATGATAAAACCCGGCGTCGTGCATCCGGGCCGTTACCCGACCAATAGCTCTAAGAATCTCTGTCTGACGAGAAAATGTATGGGTAGCAAAATCACGGTAGGTATAAGGACACTCAGACTTGAGGCAGACAAAATAGCTCTTGTCAAACAAGCCGGTATGGCCTCTGGTCAAATAACCGACCGGTTCTGGAGAACCAATACCCTTCTCTCGGAACATACGGGCATACAGACAGGCTCTTTCTGCCTTCGAGGGACGAACATAGGCGTAAACAAAACGATTCAACAGATGAGGCCGTTTATACGACTTAACCACAAAGGTCTTATCTCCAATCGTGACTTCCCGCAGTTCGTTTCTTCCCTTATAGATACAAACGCCTTCTTTCTCAAAATGAATTGGTAACTGAAAAAGCCAGTTGCCCATTTCCGCATACTGGGAATATATGAAAGCCTTCATCGGATGAATCAGTCGACTAAAAAAATTGATCACACGTGACCAGCTTCGCTGATAACGCAAGGGACCTCCTAATTCCCGGAAAAAGAAATCAGCATACTTTTGGTTTAATACATCTATTACATGCTTTTTCAAAGAGCGATCTGATACTCGTTTCGAATAATTACGGATGCGATAATATAACCCGGTCTCTGGAAGACGAACGACCTCACCTCCATCTTTTAGGACTCCTATCCAAAAAGCCCAATCCTCACGGGCAATAATTGTTTCATCGTAACCACCAATCCGTTTCCAGTCGGACTTCCGAAACAAGGCACTGGCCGGAAGCATATTCTTTCGAGCCAATAACGAACGTGTATATCTGGGCAATTTCCATTCTCCGCTTCGTGCTCCAAAAAATTCAGCACGACATGTAACGCATTTAACAGACGAATCCTTTTCTGCTACTTCAACAGCTTTTTCTATATAATCTGCGACAATTCTATCGTCGGCATCTAATGGAAATATATAAATACCGGATGCTTTTGAGATAGCATGATTACGGGCAGCTGCGACACCTCCGTTCGGCTGTGTATAGACATGGATCCGAGGATCTTCTTCAGCCAAGCGACGGGCCACAGCCAGAGATTGGTCTTTCGAGCCATCATCCATCAGTATAATTTCCAAAGAAGGATAAGTAGAAGCCTGCACCGACCGGACAGTTTCTTCCAGATAGGCCTCCATGTTGTAAACAGGAATAACGACAGATACTAACGGCTGCTGTTCCATAGATGATCAGATTTTATCCAGTCCTTTAGTGAATTTCAACCAATAATACTTCAACGGATTGGTATATTTCAACTGTTTCCACGGACGGCTGCCGTGCGGACGATGCCATACGGGCAGATCCATAAAGAGATAATTACGGAAACCCTGTTCAAGAGATTCGTGCGAAATCGTCACATCAAACCAGTTCTTGCTCGGATCGAGTCTGTGAAAATCAAATGCCTTCAACAAGTTGAGAGAAAGCAAGGAACAGCAGAAGCTACAATGTTTCTTCACCGCACAAACTTCTTTAGGATAGTTGGAAGCATAGAGATACGGATAATTCACCACGCCATTCTCATCGACCGTTACCGCAGCTGCAATACCACAGTCCGGATGGGCCAGGGCACCATCGAATAAACCTTGCAAGGTGTTTTCCCGCACAATCACATCCGATTCGACAATCAACAACCCTGCTTCGGCTTCGATAGCTCGCTTTTGAGCCGTTTGTAATACCAGCAGATAATTGGGAGACGGATGCGTAGTAATATCACGCAAATGAACCAGTTCGAAGCCTAGCTTCCGAGAAGCTTCCTCCAGGCGGCGCGTATTCTCCTCCGTACTGAAGTCATTATATATCGTATAAGTCACCGGAATCTGCCAGCGCGAGGCAAGTACGGCTCGAATCGTTTCAAGTGTTAGATCGATTGAATCTTTCACTGGTGTGATGATATGAACCCGTTTCATGCTATTATCTGTCGTCATGTTTATAAAGGATTTATCCGAATGCAAAGGAACGCAATCTTTTTGGATGGGCAAAATATCCTACAGGGCTTTTCCCCTCCTCTCGCCGAGGAAATCATTTTCCGAATCTTCGGAAACCTTCCTGCCGTCGGAAAGCCATTTCCCGGCTAAAAAGAATATCCTATCGTAAAACTGGCTGTATGGTATTCAATGCCAATGCCTTCCCATTTATATTCATTTCCTAAGCCCATATCATAACTGAATTTGGCGGAGAAGCGATTGATTTCTACTCCGGTTTCAGCAGCTACGCCCCAGTCGAAGCGGTTCTCATAACCATCAAAAGGATTGTATTCGTTTTCAAAGTAGGAGTGTTCCGAACTCTTTAGGTCAATTGTCGTACAAGATCCTGATACTTTTCCGTTTACACCAATAGTAATATAGGGGCCTAAAGCCGCATGAATCCGAATGTTAGATTTCACACTCCATGTGTAACGGGCTAGGACTGGCAATTGCAAATAACCGTATCGAGAGGCATTCTTCTTGTAAAAAGAAACCGATTGCCATTCTATCTGTCCCGCAGGAGTTGTAACGCTATACCCATTATCGTTACCATAATATCCTCCTTCGTAAAACGAATTTGAAAAGATCCCATTGGGGGTGATATAGTTGATAACTGTCATTTCTTTTCCTTCACTATCAATAGTTTTACCATACATTTCCGCTCCCTGGGAACTTCCGCTACCCCTCTGCACATAATATAATCCGCTTTGCAAAGCAAATCCGCTTTTTCCGAAATCATAACGCACGGCAGCTCCGACTTTATATCCCATTTTAGCTTCCGAATATTTATATTTCGTTACGTTAAAGCCCGCTTCCGGGGTAATTCTCCACTGTGCCTGGGCAGCTAAAGCGCTACATAGCATCACTCCAATCATCCAACTCTTTTTCATATTTCTTGTCTTTTAAAGTTCTCTTTTACTCCTAAGACAAGAAATACCGGAAAACCCCTATTCTAGGAAGGCAGAAAAGTCAAAAACAGCGGATATAAGCCAGAGAATAAGAATCATACAGGAAGTCGTGCAAACCGTGGCGGTACCGGAAAGAGATGATATTCTTTTTGATCTCATATTCCAATTTTGTGCGGAGAAGCAACGGGCGGTCACCATTGTCCTGATAACCACGGAAGCCAACCAGATCACAACGAGCAGAAAGATTCTTCCAAGCGCCACTGATGGCACCACCATAGCAGATGGCGTCGTTCTGACGGTTATCGTCCAAGTTGGTCATCCAGCAATAGAAACCCGCCAACCCTTCGATGCGGATAAACGAATTGTATGTCGGATTCTTCCAAAGATCACGCCCGATATTGGCATCAAACCAATAAGAAGCGGCATCGGTATAACGGGCATCACACAGACGGTTACCACTGGCAGTCTTTAAGTTGGCACTCACACTGATATCGGCCCATTTTTCACTCCGAAGTACCTGATAGAAGAAGTTCAATACGATATCACCGTGACAAGGGATAGCCGGTTCCGTTTCGACAGCCGAACGCTCGTCGCGTACTGCTTCCGACGTCTTATACCATTCCGAGATGGTCCAGTTAGCCATTACACCAGCTTTTCCATTCGCAATCGGGATATACAAACGGGCAAAAATATCCTGCGTCTGGTCGCCCGGCATGGTATGATATTCTCCCCTTACTTCCACCTCCCAGCGTGAAGGCAGCTTTCCACCCATCAATTCAGGAAAAGGGAAGGCGTTCGGACCAAAATAACGGGGAGAGTAGGTCAGGAATTCTCGCTTTTCCCACCATTCTTCAGCCTGCAGAACGGATATACAACAGAAAAGGGCCACAAGAAGGCCCCACAGTTTTCTATTTGTTTTCATTTTGATTCAGGGACGATATAACTTCATTTGTTTATACACTTTCATAAGTTTCCGACCTTGGCGAATCTCCGTCAATAACTGATCGATAGCAGTTGATAAATCCTTACGCTGCTCTTCCAAGACTTCCAGCTTCTTCCGAAAGCGGGCAAGATATACGTCTGATACATCCGTTCGTTCTGTTTCCTTACGAGTATGATAGATCTTCAACTCTAAGATAGACAAACGGTCGATAGCCCATGCCGGACTCTCCGTATTTATGGTCGCCTGAGGCAAAGGCTTCACTCCTTTGTACCGGTCTTGTAGCAAGCTGTCTATCAGTTCCACCAGATCGACCCGTTCCTGATTCATCTTCTCGATTCGCCTGACAACTTCCATCATTTCGGCTGCATCCTGATCCGGTTGATGGATGATGTCCATCAAATGCCATTGAACAGCATCCACCCAATGTTTCAGATACAGGTAAAATTCGAAGCTATTGACAGGATAAGGATTATGCACTGTGGCATTCACGCTGTCTGTCACATGATAGGCCTCAGTGCCTTGTTCAAAAATACGATAGGATGATTCACTAAAACTCATACGCGCCTCTTGTCTTAAAAGTCTGAGAATTCTGCTCACCATTTTATTCTTCCTCGTACTGTTGGAAAAGGAAGTCATTATACGGGAAACGGGTTACATGTATTTGTTTTACCCGCTCATACAACAAGGCTTTCAATTCCTCGATATTTGTCTTTTCCTTGGCCGAAATAAAAATACAGTTGTCCTGCATCTTCGCCATCCAGGTTCTTTTCAGCTCATCCAGGTCTATATTTTCCCGTTTCCGCGGAGTTAGGTCATCTTCATCTTTCGGAACAAATGTAAACGCATCCACTTTATTAAAGACCATGATCATTGGCTTTTCCCGGTCATCTATTTCAGCCAGTGTCTTGTTAACTACTTCTATCTGCTCTTCGAATGTCGGGTGTGAGATATCTACCACATGTACCAACAAATCGGCTTCCCGAACCTCATCCAAGGTCGATTTAAACGATTCTACCAGCTCTGTCGGTAATTTACGGATAAATCCGACAGTATCAGAAAGCAAAAACGGAAGATTCTCAATGATGACTTTCCGGACGGTCGTATCCAATGTAGCAAAAAGCTTATTCTCGGCAAAGACATCACTCTTGCTCAACAGGTTCATCAAGGTTGATTTTCCTACGTTCGTATAGCCCACCAAAGCGACACGCACCATCTTCCCCCGATTCTTCCGCTGAACACTTTTCTGCTTGTCGATATCCACCAGTTCTTTCTTCAACCGAGATATTTTATCTAAAATCAAACGCTTATCGGTTTCCAGCTGGGTTTCACCCGGGCCACGCATACCTACACCACCACGCTGGCGTTCCAAGTGGGTCCACAAACGGGTAAGTCGCGGTAACATATATCGGTATTGTGCCAGTTCAACCTGTGTCTTGGCATGGGCCGTCTGAGCACGACGGGCAAAGATATCCAGAATCAGGTTCGTACGGTCCAGAATCTTCACCTGCAGTTCCTTTTCAATATTTCGGAGTTGCTTAGCAGAAAGTTCATCATCGAATATGACCAGACCGATTTCATTTTCTACCACATACTCTTTGATTTCCTGTAATTTTCCGGTACCGACAAAAGTAACAGAGTTGGGTCCGTCCAGCTTCTGATAAAAACATTTGACGGCTTCAACACCGGCAGTATCAGCCAGGAATGCCAGTTCGTCCAGGTATTCCTTCACCTTCTGTTCGTTCTGCTGTGGTGTAATCAATCCCACCAGAACAGCTTTTTCTGATTGTGCTTCGCTAATGATAAATTCTTTCATGCCACAAAGATAATCATTTCAATTATTTTCTTTATCTTTAGGGCGAATTATAAATCTGGTATCATAACGATACTAACTAAAATCAATTGACTATGAAAAAGTATCTTCCTTTTCAGGCTATTTTGATAGCTATCGTGCAATGGGTTTCCTACAGCCCGATCAGTGCACAATCTGAGTGGTTCTCTCCGCAGCAATGGGAATCTTTGGTTCAAGATCCACAGAAAAATCCGATTATCAGGGATACTGTATTATATCAGAGCTTTGATTCAGACAATCCGCTTTCCATCAATTATTCGGTTTCCGGCCAGTATGACTTCTTTTATCCACAAGAAGAAGGCATACTGGGAGCATCCGACAGTCGGGCTATCCGGCTTTATCCCGGAAGTACATTGACGATTGATACCTTGATCTATCCGGCATTGAAAATGGCAGAAATACATATTCCTTTTGCATTCCAGCATGTCAACAAAGAAGAAGATATCTATTTTACAACTTACTTCTATTCAGGGGATACAGAATCTGATGCGCACCCATATGCTGTGATGAGCAACGACTGTTCCCGGTATTTCAGACAAGTATATGCTGGCAGACAATGCTTCTACAGAGGCAGAAGAGCAGATCCCTACCAGCTTCAAATCAAAGTTACGAAACCTGCTTCGGCAAGTAATGGCTATTATTGCATAGACAGTTTATTCCTGGTAGGAAATATTGAACAGTATTCTTTATTACAGCAATCAGGAACCTGGCATGATCATGCCTTATGGTCACACGATTATCCCAGCCTCCGTCGAGTAGCATTAATCGATGCGGATGCCCAGATCAATCAGGCGGCCGAATGTCTTCATTTAATCAATAACCAGAAAGAGATACAGATACAGCCAGAAGGAAGCTTACGGACTCAACAAATAACCACCTTTCATACTTTCGAGGAAAAAGGAAAATGGTATTTTGTTTCTTTCCCACATGATGTATATCCAGAAGGAATTGACTCCCGCTTTCAGCTGGGTGATGCTTCCACCAAGACAACTGAACCTGTCAATAATATACTTTATATCCTGACATACGACGGAAAAAGAAGAGCGGATAACAATCAGACAAGTGGAAACTGGAAAGTCATTTCTACCGATGAAGTTGTACCCGGAGAAGTTCTTCTGCAAAGAGGAAAAGGTTACCTGATTGCTATCGATGAGACCGCAGCATATCAGACCTTAACCTTTTCGTCCCCCGAACATCAGCAGATTCGTCTTACAGACAACACTTCTGTCGAAATAGAGGCACAGCTTCTGCAAAGTGGGAGTGAAGCTCACAACGGATGGATTTTATGCGGGAATCCGTATCCTTCAGCCTTATCGCTTCAGGAAATTCTACCCAATCCTGCCTTAGACGGGAATATTTATATTTATAACGGGACAGATTATGATAGCTATCCTATTGGTAGCAATTATAAGATTCCTGCTGGCAGTGCCTTTTTTATCAAAGCCAACCAAGACACCAACTTGGCTTTCCAAAAGAAGGATGATGAAGCCCCATCTACGGTGTTAAGGCAGATGACTCTTCCCTATCAAGGGAAAGAACCAGAGAATCTGACCCTTACACAAACAGCTAAAGCAGCTCAGCGTTTTCACTATGCAATTCTAAATGGAAAAATCCGTATCACAACAACTTCTCCGGGAGAATTAACACTATATAATGCCCTTGGGATAAAAATAAAACATTATCATTTGACAAAAGGAGAGAGGGAATATGCTTTACCTCAACAGCCAGGAATCTATTTTCTGCATATTATATCCGGCTCACAAACCGAATGTATTAAGATAAAACGATAGCTGTTATCCTGACTCAATTAGATTTACAATAAAAAACAGGCGGGCAACCATCGGAAGGTAACTGACCGTTACCCGGAGATGAGAGCCCGCCTGCTGCTTATTGTGTATTTATGATAAAATGAGGGAAAGATCAAAAGCAGATACCTACCCGAAAACCGATGTTATTGCGTCCGTCTTCTACGAAATTCAGCAGATTAGTCTTGTTGGTAGCATAGCTGTAATAAAGGGCCACATGAAATCCATAGCGGTAATAACGCTTCGGATTGATGTTCATACCGACTTCCGGTGAAACATAGAATCCCCACGGACGTTCGTAGATACTGGATACATTCAGGTATGTCGTATTCTGTTCATACATGGCACCCAGTTTGGCAGCTACATAAGGACGAATATATCCGTTGTCGTATAAATAATAACGGCCAAACGCTCCAAACGGAACCTGGAAAGAAGATTGCTGCTGGTCGGTCGTCAGCGTTGCCGTTGAAGACAAGGGGAACGTAGCCCGATCAACATAACGGTGATTCGTATGAAACGAGGCAAACACACCGGCCGTCCATTTAGAAGTAATTTCATAGCCGGCATCCAGGTTCATTCCCCAGCCGCTGAACTGATTCGCATAATCGTTCTTGCCAATCGGCGCATTCAATTGCCAGTCGAGGTTAAAGCTCAGATCATCGGCAAACGACTGTGCCTGCCCTTTGATTCCTATCAACGACAAACACAACAGGCATAAACTTGTTAATATCTTTTTCATTGTATGATTCTCCTTTTATTTACGATTGATATATGATGATTGCTCAAACGACTGCTGGATAGCCCGCTGGATCAGCATTACATCTGTATGCGAATTACCGTATGTCAGGCCTTCGCTGCTGGCTAACCAGATAACCGGAAGCCGGTTACTGTCGGATTCAGCTTCCCGTAAATCCACCATTTCAAGGACGATATTGCCGGTCTGATAACTATAGCTTACCGGATAAGGATAATACCATCCACCCGTCCAGAACGAGCCCCAGTAAAACGGGTCCCACCAGCCGTCCCAGAAACCACCGACAAAACCAACCATATTCACATTATTCTCGATATAAGTCATCTGCACACCCAGATCGGCATCCGCCTTGTTGTCGGTCCGTGTGTACCCACGACTGTTCATTTCCGTTTCTACCTCGGCCACCAGTTTATCTGTATTCTCATTGCTGACATAAGCTGTTTTCAAGCCACCTCCGGCTGTCAGTATGCTATCAGGCAAATAATATGTCTTAGCACTTGCGAAGTCGGCCTGGTCGTCATACTGCGTATATACGGTAAAATCGCTGTCAAGCTGATTGAGATCAGGATCTTTCTCACAGCTGCTCAAAGCGATTCCTGCAAAAAGCAGGTAAAGTATGTTCTTTTTCATCTTCATAAAATTTTAATCGTTCTTTTACACCATTCGTTATAAAGCATTCCCTTTAAAGATAGAGCTTTGCTTCAAAGGCAAGATATGCCCGCTCAACCGCAGTTCATTAGAATTGAATGTAGGCAAGATCAGCAAATCAGCCGTATTGCTTCCATTGGCCAGAGAAATCGTTACACGAGCTGAAATACCCACACCCATCACATCAAACGAAACATGCAGGTTCCCTTTCTTATCTTCTGTCAACTTATAGTTACTGATACTTCCATCCAGCGTAATGCCACCCAAACCGTTCGGACCGCTTACGGGGATGTTAAAAGCCACCTGCGCGGTTGCCTTATCATCTTTGACGGCTACGAAGTTTGTATTCGAATTAACATAGGCAGTCGCTCCGTTCTTCAAGACTACCCGGTCGGCTTCCAAGGCAAAATCCTGATTCTCGAGAGAGGTCTTTGCCTGTTTAAAATAAATGGAGTCCAACACGGCCTGTTCCTGTCGAGCTTCCTCTTTAGCCTTAGCTCTTTCTTCGGCTGTATTCTGTGCCTGTACTTGTAGACAAGCACAAAGTGCTATCAAAATAGTAATCCATGTTTTCATAATGCTATTTGTTTTATTGGTTTCCTGACAAAACATCTACAAGATCCCGACCAAGCGACTAATTACGAAAAGACATATTAACAATCTGATAAAGGGCAATATACAACAAAAAGTCTCTTATGGATAACACTTTATTCACAAAACCGCCTCAATTAAGCAACTTCGGTGAATCTTTTACAAAAACCTCTTATACCGCATTTTATAGAAAATAAACGTAAGGAAGGACTTCTACACGAAACAAATTGATTTAAACTTATGCCAGTTTGGCAGGCTTCGTTAAGAAACCTGCATAGATTTAAATTGATGATAAGCTCAATGACAGGATGTCAGCTTTTATTTGCTCATCTGATTATTGATGGCCAATAACTCATCCAGGATCTTCCGGTCGTTCGACAGACGGGGAATCTTATGCTGTCCGCCCAACTTACCTTTACTGCTCAGCCACTGATAAAAACAGCCTTCATGCGCTATAATCACCTCCAGAGGCTGCAAAGAAATTTCCTTATAACGCTTCGCCTCATAATCCGAATTGGCCCGTTGAAGCGCTTCATCCAATAACTGGGCAAAGTGAGAGAGTGATTCGGGAGTTTTCTCAAACTCGATCAGCCACTGATGACGGCCTTTGGCCCGGTCGAGCAGAAACAAAGGAGCAGCTGTATATTCTTTCACCCGTGCCCCTGTGGCCACACAAGCTTCGTGAAGAGCTTTGTCGGCATTATTCACCATCAGTTCTTCACCAAAGGCATTGATAAAGTGCTTTGTTCGTCCCGTAATTACAAACTTATAGGGTGAAACAGAGGTAAAACGAACCGTATCTCCAATTAAATAGCGCCACAAACCTCCGGGAGTAGAGATAACCATGGCATAGTTCTTACCCACTTCCACACCTGTCAGCGGAACGACAGCCGGATCAGGCGAATCCAGCTCGCTCATCGGGATAAACTCATAAAAGACACCATAATCCAACATCAGTAACAACGATGAATCAGCCGGATCATCCTGAATGCCGAAGAAACCTTCAGAGGCGTTATAGGTTTCCATATAATGCATCTTGTCTGACGGAATGAGAGATTTATACTCTTCTTTATAAGGAGTAAAACTGATTCCACCATGAAAAAACACTTCCAGATTAGGCCATACCTCAGTCAGGTAGTTTTTCCCGCTCTTCTTCAAAACAGCTTTGATCAGGACGAGCATCCACGAAGGAACCCCCGAGATGCTGTTGACATCTTCTCGCCAAGTACTTTCCACAATCGCTTTGATCTTGCTTTCCCATTCGTCCATCAGAATGATTTCTTTTTTGGGTACCCGGATCAAATTAACCAGAGGATTCAGGTTCTGTAACAGGACTGCTGACAAGTCTCCACAATGAATTTGCGAATTGACGGGCGACGGACTATGGCTACCACCTAATATCAGGCCCTTACGTCTGAAGAAATGACTGGAAGGATTATTACGCAAATACAAACTCACCGTATCAAAACCACCCTGATAATGGCATTGTTTCAATACTTCTGGCGTAACAGGCAGAAATTTACTTTTATCGCTGGTAGTTCCACTGCTCTTGGCAAACCAGCGGGTCATGCCCGGCCAAAGGACATTTGATTCACCTCGCAGCATCCGCTGGATATCATCCTTTATCTGGTCATAGTTCTGTACCGGAAATCGATTTTTATAATCATCATATCCTTTCACATGACGATAGTCATATTTCTTTCCCCACGAAGTATCCTGAGCCTGATGAAGCAGTTTGCTGAGCTGTTGCTCCTGTATGTCGCCCGCCTCAAAAGTATATCGTGCAATTACCTTATTTCGCGGTCTAAAGAACTGATATATGAAGTTTGTCAGAAAATCCATAGCCCATTTTTATTTCTTGCGGAGCAAAGGTAATTATTCTCCTTTTATTTTTACCTTTGTGAAGAACAAAAAGAATAACTCTATGAAAATCGGAATTCTCTCATCGGGCGGTGATTGCCCTGGTATTAACGCCACAATCCGCGGCGTCGGAAAAACGGCCATAACTCATTATGGAATGGAGGTTGTAGGTATTCACGGCGGTTTTTCAGGACTGCTCAACAAAGATACGGAAGTTTTAGACGAACACAGTCTGTCGGGCATTCTGAATTTAGGAGGTACCATCTTAGGAACCTCGCGCGAGAAAGGCTTTCGGGAAATGCTGACTTCTGTTGATCAGGAAAAGTCGCAGTGTATTCTCCAGGCCTATCAGGAACTGGGACTCGACTGCCTGGTATGTATTGGTGGAAACGGTACCCAGAAGACCACCAACCTGCTCTCGGAACACGGACTGAATGTAATCGGCTTACCCAAAACGATCGACAACGATATCTGGGGAACAGAAATCACCTTCGGGTTTGATACGGCTGTCAATATCGCCACCGAGGCCATCGACCGTCTGCATTCAACGGCCAGCTCACACAGACGAGTCATGTTGGTAGAAGTCATGGGACATAAAGCCGGATGGATAGCCCTGTATGCCGGTATGGCCGGTGGAGCCGATGTCATTTTAGTACCCGAACTCGGTTTCAATCCGGAAGTGGTGAATGAAGCTATCCGCGAACGAGCCCGCAAAGGCAAACAACATTCGATTGTTGTAGTTGCTGAAGGCGTGAAGCTTCCGGATAAACGCAAGGCTACAGACTTTCTGATGAAAGAAATTGAAGAAGCAACCGGTATAGAAACCCGTAAGACCGTATTAGGTTATATCCAGCGAGGTGGTAATCCTTCACCGTTCGACCGTAACTTGGCCACCCAGTTAGGAGGTTATGCTACCGAACTAATCGCCAACCGGCAATTCGGACAGATGGTTTGTGTCAAAGACGGAGCAATCAGTTCAATTCCTTTAGCTGAAGTAGCCGGTAAACTCAAACTGGTGACACCAGAGCATAATCTGATCATTCAGGGGAAAAGAATGGGGATTTCTTTTGGAGTATGAAGGGAAAGCGTACCTTTGTACCCAATTTTAGAATAAGACCAGGATGTTTGAAGGGTATGTAGGGATTCGTTTATGGAGCGGACAGTTGATGGAAGACGTTTGGTTCTCCATCCTGTTTGTTCTGTTTTTTCTGTTCGCCATTCAGGCGCGCATCCACGTAAAATCGTTTATTAAAATATTCCGAAACCTCGGATTCAGCACTTCCTCTAAAAGTGGGAACACCGATCTTTCAATCTATTACAGCAAGTCCCTGCATATCTTTTTAATAGTTCAAGCCTTGATTCTGACTGCGGTCGCCATTACCCAAGAGGCGTATCATCTTGGATTTCTGAATAGTATCGACAAGAATAAATTGTTATTTGCTTTATCTCTTACCTTTTTGTCGGTTGTATTATTCTACCTCATCCGGCGTATTATTTATTACCTGTTGATTTATACCTTCGGCCGCCCGGAGACTTACCGTCAATGGGTTATCCTCTACAATTCCATTATCAGTGTATGGGGAATCGCCCTTTACATTCCGGTCGTCTGCATGAGCTTCCTTGGGAATTATCATATTTGGGCCGTCTGTTTATTTATTCTTTTCTATATTTTGTTTCGTTTTGCAATAATTTATAAGTCGATACGTTTATTTTACATAAAAAAGTTCGATTTATTCTATTTAAGTTTGTACCTTTGCGCCCATGAAATTTTGCCCCTTTTAATTTCATATAAGGGCTTTGTTTTTTTGTATAACTTTATCGAGAAAAGTGCTTTATGGCATTGAATATCAAAAGACTATTAGTATCACAACCCAAGCCGACATCAGAGAAGTCGCCATACTTTGATCTAGCAGAAAAATATGGAGTGGAAATAGAATTTCGCCCATTTATCAAAGTAGAGCCTTTGTCATCAAAGGAATTCAGACAGCAGCGAATTTCCATATTAGATTATTCGGCTGTAGTATTTACTGCCCGTACAGGTATTGACCACTTCTTCCGGTTGTGTGAAGAATTGCGGGTAACTATTCCGGAAACCATGAAATATTTCTGCATCTCGGAATCAATCGCAGTATATTTACAGAAATATATTGTTTACCGCAAGCGTAAGATCTTTTTCGGTGCAAGCGGAAAGCTGGATGATTTAGTAACCATTATTGCTAAGCATCCTAAAGAAAAATATCTGGTTCCGGTTTCGGATGTACATAAAGACGATCTGAAGTTAAAACTTGAGGCTAAGAAAATTGACTTTACGGAAGCTGTCATGTATCGCACGGTGAGCAACGATTTCAAAGCGGATGAAAGCTTCGATTATGATATGCTTGTATTTTTCAGTCCGGCCGGAATTTCTTCTTTGCTGAAGAATTTCCCGAATTTTAACCAGAAAGACATCCGTATCGGATGCTTCGGACCTACTACGGCTAAAGCGGTAAAAGATGCCGGCTTACGTCTGGATGTAGAAGCTCCGACACCCGAAGCACCATCAATGACGGCTGCTTTGGAGCAATATTTGAAGAAAGAATCTGGTAAATAATAAAAGAATGACAATTCGCAGGTACACTTTGTCGAAAGCCGAACGCCTGTCGAGGAAACGGGATATCGACCTTCTCTTTGCAGAAGGACAGTCGTTTATCGCTTATCCTTTACGCGTTGTCTATACGGTAACCGACGAACAAAGAAGTGTACCTACGTCTATTTTAATCAGTGTCTCAAAAAAGAAATTCAAGCGAGCTGTCAAACGGAATGCTGTCAAACGGCAGATCCGCGAGAGTTACCGACTTCGTAAGTCGGTTCTTCACGAACCACTCCTGACGGCTGGCAAATTCCTGACAATTGCCTTTATCTACCTGGAGAAAGAGCTTGTCTCATACGAAAACATGGAGAAAGCCATGGAAAAAGCCGTCCGTATGTTAGGAGAAAAAATCCAATGAAGAAGTTTCTGACAAGTTTGCTGCTCATCCCAATCTATTTCTATAAATACTGTATTTCTCCTTTAACTCCGCCTTCTTGCCGCTTCACACCGACCTGTTCGGAATATGCGGTTCAGGCACTCAAGAAATACGGTCCGGTAAAAGGACTGTACTTGGCCGTCAGACGTATTCTGCGTTGTCATCCATGGGGCGGCAGCGGTTATGATCCCGTTCCCTGACAAAGAATTACAGCCACTTCAGCGTCTCTTTGTACACGTTTGTCTTGATATTCTGGATACAGGCCTGCATATCATCGGGCATATCTGTTCCCATAATCCACAGTGGGCAGCTATCTTCATCTTTCCGGTACGAAGGCTGGACATAATCCTTACAGATTACCCGGAATCCATTCCGTTCATAGAACCCGATCCGCCGGACAGCCATCGCTTCTATGGCTGGTTCAGCTTCCAGTACCTGCAACTTGGGAAGATGCTTTTTCCAGTAATCCAGAATCTGTTGTCCGATCTTACGATTTCGCATTTCCGGAAAAACGGCCAGATGCTCCATGTAATAAAAATCTCCTAAATCCCAATAAATAGTCAATCCGCAAAGTTCACCATTATCTTCAACGGCATTAAACGACATGTCGGGGACTAACTCGATCATTCGGAACAGCTGTTGCTGGTCTCTTCGTTCTTCTTCCGGAAAGGAAAGCTCATACAAATCCATCAACCGGGATAAATCCGGATCATTCACCTGTGTAATTCGTCTCAGTTGTATCATAAAAAAAACTATTTAGTGCTCAAATATAGCTAAAAACCTTGAATTTTTCGTATATTTACCCCCAGTTTACTAATTGGGAGAATTTGACAGGAAAGCCAGAATAACAGATATGAGATCAGAAGATATCGATAAAAATAATATATCCGAACAAGACGAGCTGAACAAAAACAAAGCCCAAGATACGCCGTCAGAAGAGAACGAAGTGAATGATGAGCAGGAAAACAGCCAGGAACATTCTGAATACAAAGTGCCGGATAAATCGTCCGACCGCATCACACACCATCTTTCCGGTATGTACCAAAGCTGGTTCCTCGATTATGCCTCTTATGTCATTCTGGAACGTGCTGTACCTCACATCAACGACGGTTTAAAGCCCGTACAGCGCCGTATCCTGCATTCTATGAAACGGCTGGATGACGGCCGTTATAACAAAGTGGCCAATATCGTTGGTCATACCATGCAGTTCCATCCGCATGGCGACGCTTCCATCGGCGATGCCTTGGTTCAATTAGGACAAAAAGACCTGCTGATTGACTGTCAGGGAAACTGGGGCAATATTCTGACGGGCGACAGCGCGGCTGCTCCCCGTTATATCGAAGCACGCCTTTCCAAATTTGCCTTGGAAACTGTATTCAATCCGAAGACAACCCAATGGCAGGCTTCTTACGACGGCCGCAACCGTGAACCGGTTACACTGCCGGTCAAGTTTCCGCTGTTGCTGGCACAAGGTGTAGAAGGAATTGCCGTAGGCCTTTCTTCCAAAATTCTTCCGCATAACTTCAACGAACTGATTGATGCATCCATCTCATACCTGAAAGGAGAAAAGTTTGCCTTGTATCCGGATTTCCAGACAGGCGGATACATCGATGTCAGTAAATACAACGACGGGGAACGTGGCGGTTCGGTGAAGATCCGTGCCAAGATCAGCAAGCAAGACAACAAGACCCTGGTCATTTCCGAAATTCCGTATGGAAGGACAACATCATCGATCATCGAATCTATTCTGAAAGCAAACGATAAAGGCAAGATCAAGATCAAGAAAGTAGATGACAACACGGCGAAGAATGTCGAAATCCTGGTGCATCTGGCTCCGGGCGTTTCATCAGATAAAACCATCGATGCCCTGTATGCTTTTACGGACTGCGAAATCAGTGTTTCTCCCAACTGCTGTGTCATTAAAGACGACAAGCCGCATTTCCTGACCGTCAGCGACGTTTTAAAGCACTCAACGGACAACACGTTGTCGCTGCTGCAAAAAGAGCTGGAGATCGAAAGAGGAGAATTAGAAGAGACCTTGTTCTTTGCTTCATTGGAGAAAATATTCATCGAGGAACGTATCTACAAGGATAAAGAATTCGAACAGGCAGCATCGATGGACGAAGCAATCGCCCATGTAGATAGGCAACTGACGCCTTTCAAGCCCCAATTCATCCGCGAAGTCACCCGTGATGACATATTAAAGCTGATGGAAATCAAGATGGCCCGCATCCTGAAATTCAATACGCAAAAATGCGAAGAGCAGATTCTGCAGATCAAGACAGACATCGCCCGCATCCAGGATCATCTGGCCCACATTGTCGATTACACAATCCAATGGTTCCAGATGCTGAAAGAGAAGTATGGAAAGCGTTATCCGCGACTGACGGAAATCAGGAGTTTCGACACGATCCAAGCGACTAAAGTGGCCGAAGCCAACGAGAAATTATATATCAACCGGGCAGAAGGCTTCATCGGAACCTCCCTGAAGAAAGACGAGTTTGTGTGCAACTGCTCGGATATCGACGATATTATCATTTTCTACCGTTCCGGTATCTACAAGATCGTCAAAGTTTCGGAAAAGATGTTTGTTGGGAAAGATATCATTTACCTGAATGTATTCAACCGCAACGACAGCCGGACGATCTATAACGTGATTTACCGTGATGGGAAGATGGGAACCAATTTCATCAAGCGCTTTGCTATTGGCGGCATTACACGCGACAAGGAATACAATCTGACCAAAGGAACGGAAGGCTCGCGTATCTTGTATTTCAGTGCAAATACCAATGGAGAGGCAGAAACGGTAAAAGTAATTCTAAAACCGAAGTTGCGCCAGAAGCTGCTGATGTTCGAAAAGGACTTCAGTACGATTGCCATTAAAGGACGCAGCTCGATCGGTAATACACTGACGAAGGCTGAAATCCATAAAGTAGTATTAAAACAACGGGGAAGTTCTACGTTAGGCGGACGCATGGTATGGTTCGACTGGGATGTGCTACGCCTCAATTATGATGGAAGAGGAGAGGAGTTAGGAGAATTTCAGAGTTCAGACCTGATCTTGGTAATCCGCCGTAACGGCGAATATTATACAACCAATTTTGACTTGAGCAATCACTATGAAAGTGATATCCTCGTCATTGAGAAATTCCAGCAGACAAAGATATGGACAGCCGCCTATTATGACGCCGATCATAAGGCGCCTTATCTGAAACGCTTCTATCTCGAGCCCGGCAACCGCAGGAATCTGTTAGGTGATAATCCCAAAAGCAGTATTTATCTGCTGACGGATGAATGTTATCCCCGCATAGAAATCATATTCGGCGGCTTTGACAGTGCACGCGAACCGCTCATCATTGAAGCGGAAGAGTTTGTCGTGGCACGAAGTGTCAAAGCTCGGGGGAAACGCTTGACTACGCACCTGGTAGAAACGATCAATGAGCTGGAACCGACCCGTCATCCGGAAACTCACCAGCCTTCGGAAGAAGAGGAAGAACAGGCTGAACCGGAAACGACACCTGCCGAACCGCAGGAAAACCCGGAAGATGTACGGGATGAAATCATGGGACAGATGAAGTTGTTTAAAGATGATGATGTATAGAATTCTTTCCTGCCTGCTCCTGCTTTTCTGGTCAATTCCCGCTTTCCCGCAGGAAGAAGAACCCACGGAACCGGTCAACGCCGCTACGCTGATCGGTTTTGGCGGTTACAACCTGATGGATACTTATCTGACACCCGGAAGCCGGATTCCTTATACAGGCTGGGGACTTCGCGTGATGAACGAAAGGACGAAAATGACCTGGCTGGCAGATCATCGTATTTCACGCCAGCAGATTTTCAATGCCGATATCGCAAGTATCCGGAACGGAGCAGGCACGACACAGGCCTTCAGCGGCTTTTTAGATTACACGTTGGGATATCACTATCACTTCCATCCCATTCCGGCCTTAAAGCTGCTTGCAGGTGCTTCTGTGCACGCCATGGGCGGATTCATCTACTGCACACGTGTCAGTAATAACCCGGCATCGGCCAAAGCCGATCTGGATCTGAATCTGTCGGCCCAGGCAATCTATAATTTCCAGATACGGAACTATCCGCTGACCCTGCGGTATCAGGTGGAAATACCTTTCATCGGCATTCTTTTCTCACCTCATTACGGGCAATCTTATTACGAAATATTCGACCGTGGGAACAAGTCGGGCATCGTACCGTTTACTTCGTTCCACAACAAACTGGCCATGAAGAATTACCTGACAGTCGATTTTCCCGTCGGGAAATTCACCTTCCGGGCTGGTTACTTGAACAGTCTTTATTATCTGGATGTGAATCAGATCCAGAGTCATATCATCTCGCATTCCTTCGTTATCGGCTTTGTAAGAGAATTTATAGCCTTTGGCGGCCGGAAAATGCAACAGACATCCAAACATAACAGCGTATATTATTGATGAAGATGAAACAGTGGTGGTTGATAATCAGTTTAATCGGTCTCTCCGTTCTCGTTTCCTGCCAGGATACGGATGAGTATTCGACGGATCCGCGAGAGAATTTCGAAGCTTTGTGGAAAATACTGGATGAGAATTATTGCTTCTTTGATTACAAACAGGTGGACTGGGACGAAGTGCACGACCGATATTCCGCCCAATTGACGGACACCATGAACCAGTTTGCGCTGTTCGACCTGATGGCAGAGATGCTGGCCGAGCTGAAAGACGGGCATACAAACCTGTATTCCAGCTTCGACGTGGCACGGTATTGGGAGTGGTATCAGGCTTATCCGCCTAATTTCTATGACGATCTGAATGAACTGTATTTAGGGAAAGACTATAAGATTGCAGGCGGACTGAAATATAAGAAAATGCATAACGACCAGATCGGTTACATCCGCTATGCCAGTTTTTCAAGCGGCATCGGTGAGACGAACCTCGATTATGTGCTCTATTACTTCAAAGACTGCAAGGCTCTGATTATCGACGTACGCGACAATGGAGGCGGAACGCTGACCTATTCAGACCGCTTTGCCTCCCGATTTACCCAGGAAGAGGTCTTAAAAGGGTATATTCAGCATAAAACAGGCAAGGGACATCAGGATTTTTCCGAGCCTTATCCGGTTTATTTGGAACCAACTGCTTATATTTGTTGGCTGCGTCCGGTAGTTGTGCTGACCAACCGTTATTGTTACAGTGCGGCGAATGATTTCGTACAGACCATGCGGATCTTTCCGCAAGTAACGGTTATGGGCGATAAGACAGGCGGAGGAAGCGGACTACCGCTCAATTCCGAGCTTCCGAACGGCTGGCAAGTGCGTTTCTCGGCTTGCCCGATGCTCGATCCGGACAAGAATCTGACGGAGTTCGGTATCGATCCGGACATACACGTAGAAATAACAGAAGAAGATTTAGCACGAGGTAAGGATACAATTATAGAAAGTGCCATTCTGTATTTACAAGGGATCATCGACAAAAACGAATAACCCAAAAGTGAATTTGGCGGAAAAATTTGTTTTTACAGAAAAAAGCATTACTTTTGTAACCGATTTCAAGCGGCTGTGGTGTAATTGGTAGCCACGTCAGACTTAGGATCTGATGCTTCACGGCGTGGGGGTTCGAGTCCCTTCAGCCGCACAAACAAACTCATCGTAAACAATTTCTGTTTGCTAGGAGTTTTTTTTATAGCTATAATTAATTACTGAGGTTATGAGAAGAGAGTCAAAATGTATTTTCTTATTCGTCTGTTTCAGTTTGCTGGCCTTTTTCGGGAAAGCACAATCTGACGACTTGGGTGCACGATTGAAACAAACGCTCGCCGGAAAAGCTGCGACCGTCGGTGTCGCTGTCATATTCAACGGCAATGAATTAGTAACGGTCAATAACATGTACCGCTATCCGATGATGAGTACCTATAAATTTCATCAGGCCCTTTCCGTGCTCGATTACCTCAATAAAAATGAGAAAGACTTATCGACCGAGGTTTTAGTCAAACAATCGGAACTGTTAGCCAATACGCACAGTCCGATGCGTGACGCTAATCCGAAAGGGAATTTCCTCATGAGTGTAGGAGACTTATTGAAATACTCGCTCATCGACAGCGATAACAATGCCTGCGATGTCTTGTTCGATCTGATAGGCGGCCCGAAGGAAACCGAGAAATATATTCACAAACTGGGAATTGAAGACGTGGCTATCTCGCAAACCGAATCGCTGATGCACGCCAACCCCGACAATTGCATGCTTAATTGGTGCAAACCGTCGTCGGCCGTCCTCTTGCTGGAAACATTCCTGCAACAGCCGGTATGCAGCAAAAGCCAGAAGTTATTTATCGAACGGGCCATGGCCGATTGCAGCACCGGAAAAGACAAGCTGAAAGCCGGACTTCCGAAAGACGTCTTACTGGCTCACAAGACCGGCAGCTCTGATCGCAACGAATTTGGCTACAAGATAGCCGACAACGACATGGGCTTCGTCGTACTGCCTAACGGACAATATTATACCATTGCCGTTTTCGTGATGAATTCACGCGAATCAGACAAGAAGAACGCCCGCATCATTGCCGATGTATCCCGCGTTGTCTATGAATATTTCATCGAACACTATAAAAAATAAAACTATTAACATTAATTATGTACGAAAGACTTGTCTGGTCTATTGACAAGCCGTACATTTGCAATGTGGTTTTTTCATAATAGTATTAGATTTAAGGTTAACAAAGTTTGATTAGGGGTTGTCGTGAGACAGCCTTTAATTGTTTATAGACGTACCGAAACTTTTTCCCTCTTCCCAAATCCATTTTCAAGACTTTATTATTCATCATTCCCGGGATAATCATTCTTTTCCGATCGATTTGTCATGCAAATCCTACTACTTTTTAATTGTTTGACAACTGTGCTAAAGCTTTTCCATATCCGTCAAAAAGCTTTAGCACATATATGGAAAAGCTTTACGACTACTGTCAAACAATTAAGAAGTAACGAGAATCAAATGCAAAACCAACGAGAATCAAATCACGTTCCTACGAGACAGGAAAAGGAAAGCCTTGGGAGATGCCAACAAGGCCTCAAAAAATGGTTTCAAAACCAGAATCAGAATTTTACAGTCTATTACCCTATCAATAAAAGCATTACGGATAAAAACAGAGGATTTAACCCCTTCAAAACTCGAAAATTCGGAAGCGACCTGACCATCGGTCCGAAATACGCGAGTTTTGGAGGGGTTAAAATAGGGGAGAAGTAGTATAATTATTGAACCGTGATCTTCTCAGGAGTTCCTTTCGTGATGTAACGGATGATTACATCTACCGGATCTTCGCCCAACGATTCACAAGAGAAAGAAACAGCCGACGAACCCGACGGAATATTGGATACACCTTCCGGCTGGACTTCTTCGATCACATTATAATTCTTATCCGTCACGACTGCCTTCCCATCGAACGTATAAAGCAAGTACTGCCGGTCGGAAATCTCACAAGGGAATTTGATCACACCATTCGGAGTCGTAAACTTCGGATCTTTGATCGTACCATCGCCATCCACTTTCAGGCGGATCGCAAACGAACCTTCGTAAGGAGTCGTCCACGACCAATCCGAACCGCCCGGTTGCCCCGGTTGCATTTCGCCCAAGTTACAGGTAAAATGTTTTGAGATGTACAATGGATACAGGTTAAAGTTCTTTTCATCCAATTTCTCCAGATGCCATTCCGTCTGCGGATCACGCAGGCGAGTTTTCTGTTCCTCAGTGAAAGCCTGCTGCTCGCGCAGATAATCCCAATCATAAATAGCTTGCAACAAACGGTCGATCTGCCCATGACGGCGGAATGTATTGCTGCGAATCGTCATACCATAACCAGCATCAAAGCCGGCTGCTTCAGACATGGCCCATTCCAGATCTTCCAGCGATGTACATTCCTGCCGACGATCAGCCAAACGGATCAGAAACCAACCCAACATTCGTGGAAAAAGATTTCGCTGATAAAAGGCCTGATTCTTGATACGGCTTTCTACTTGTCCGGTACGCATGGCTTCGCCCCAAGGTTCACCCCAATTGGTATAAGTATGAATATGCCATGTATTATGACTTAGTCGGCTCGCATCATTGCGTAACGGATGATTGACCTGCTTAAAGAAACGAGTTACAAAACGAGACATCGCATATTCATCCTGCCCCGTATAAGAACAACCTTCCAAACCATCGAAAGAAATCTGACAAATACCGGTCTTATTCATAATCTCAGCCAGACGATCGGAGAAAGCATCCTGCAAAGTAAGATCCGGGAACAAGGTTTTATAAGGATAATCCCACAATTTATACAAAGGCTGTTTAACATCATGCGCAGCTGCCGTTGTTCCCCAAGCTCCACGCTTACAACCTTTCAATAACATCTGCTCGCCCTTATCTTCTACAGAGCCGAATGAGATTAACTCATCCTCGATCTGCAGCGCATTCAAGGTCAATGGCATGGCAAACAGTTCTGATTTCTGAATCAGGATATCCGTTTGTCTCGAATCAATCGGCGAAACCAAGGTCAGTTTTCCCTGTTTCAGCAAATGCTTGGAAGGCACAGGTGTCACATAAGCATCATTCATTGTCGTAAAGTTACTCAGCGTATGCACGCCGACACCGATACCCAACGCCTTTGCTTTATCAACCATCTTCTTGACTCCGGCATCATCTTCAGCCACAAAATCAGGATTCCAGTTAAAGTGTCCCCAATCGAGGAAAGGACCTTCGTGATAGACATAATCAAAGCCAGCAATCTGCGCCTTTGCCAAAGTCTGATCAAAGTTCTTCTCGGTGAAATCGGAGATTAAATACGATTTCATCGATTCACGAGACATCTTTGCCCATTCGCCATTCAGCATCGGGTGGGGAAGCCCTTCAGCCACTTCAATCTCACCAATCCGTTCCAATGCATCCGTCTGTTTACAACCGAACAATCCGACAGCAGCCCCTTTAATCGGACCATCTTCTCCTTCTACCGGCAATGTCCACGACTGTTTGATCTGCTGTACCTGACGGAATTCTTCCCGGTCACGACGTCGGGCAGCCAACTGGAAAACGGTTCCGTCTGTTGTCTTCGTAGCAGCCTGTTTATATCCCAACAACGTACTAACCGATAAAGATGTCGGTTCTCCTGTATAATTAAACTGTTCTGTAATTGGTTCCACATATCCGTCCGGAATGCCGGCCGTCGTCTTTATATTCAATGCCTGCATGCCAAAAGCCAAACCATCACCTTGAGCCACACCAACAACTTCACCCACAACATCGTCAATCTTAACTCCTACCGGACCAAAGACCAACACATCATATTGCTGTGGAACCGATACGGCTTCCAAACGGATACAAGCATCCGATTCCTTATACCGCAAAGTGATCTTCCCGCCATCTGCCATCGTCAGCTTCAATTGATTACCCGAAGCCTTCATCAACGTTGGTAAAATCAGTTTTCCCTCCGTACCGACCGAGACTACAGGAAATTGTTTTCCCTGTAAAATCTCCTGTTGGTTTACCTGAATAGAAGCATAGTATCCTTGTTCATTCAATATAACTTGTGCATCGCGCGTCTTCAGCAATTTGTCTTGTGCCTGCAAACTTCCGGCCAACAACAAGCCTAAGAGCATCCATCGGCCCCGACATACCCAGTGTTTCATTCCTATTATGATTTAAGTTATGTGTTTCTTTCCGCCTATACAGAGTTAATGCGCCTCCAACCAGTTTTTCCCTTCACCGCAATCGGCTATCAAAGGCACACGAAGTTGCAGGACGTGTTCCATACAATCCAATACAATTTCCTTGACACGGTCGAATTCTTCCTTCCGGACATTAAAGTTCAATTCATCATGAACCTGGAGAATCATCCGGCTTTTCAGATGTTCCGCTTCAAACTGCTGGTGAATATGGATCATCGCCAATTTGATGATATCGGCTGCACTTCCCTGAATGGGCGCATTGATCGCATTTCGTTCTGCATAACCACGCACGACAGCATTGTGCGAATTGATATCCGGCAAAAAGCGTTTCCGCTTGAACAAGGTTTCAACATACCCCTTTTCTTTGGCCACACGAATACTTTCTTCCATATATTCTTTGACCCGCGGATAGGTTTGGAAATAGCCATCGATTAGCTCTTTTGATTCGGCCCTCGGAATGCCCAAACGCTCGGCAAGGCCAAAGACCGAGATTCCATAAATAATACCGAAATTGGCTGTCTTGGCTTTCCGGCGCATATCGCTGGTGACTTCTTCTACCGGAATACCATAAATCTTGGCAGCTGTAGCCGCATGAATATCCGCCCCACTGCAAAAGGCTTCTACCATGTGCGGATCATTACTCAGATGAGCCATCAAACGCAATTCAATCTGCGAATAATCCGCCGAGAAGAAAATGCAGTCATCATCGTCGGCAATAAAAGCTTTGCGGATCTCACGCCCCAATTCATCCCGCACTGGAATATTCTGTAAGTTCGGATTGGTGGAGCTTAAACGTCCGGTAGCCGTTACAGCCTGGTTGAACGAGGTATGAATCTTTCCGGTTTCTGGATGGATCAATGCCGGCAACGCATCAATATATGTACTCAGCAGTTTCTTGATGCCACGATATTCCAACAACTTGCCGACGATCGGATGTTTTCCCCGTATCTTTTCCAAGACCTCTTCGCTGGTACTATAACCGCCTGTTTTGGTTTTCTTCGCCTTTTCATCCAGCTTCAGCTTGTCAAATAAGATTTCACCAACCTGTTTGGTCGAATTAATGTTGAAGGTCTGACCCGCCAGTTCATAAATAGACTGTTCCAGGGTGATCAGCTGCTGACTCAGGACTTCAGATGACTGCTTCAAGGCTTCTGTATCCAGTTTTACACCCGTTGCCTCCATTTCAGCCAGGACATAGATCAAAGGCATTTCCATCTCAAAGAACAACGTTTCTACGTCTTCCTGCTTCAATAATGGAGCAAAGTAATGCTTCAGCCGCAATGTCACATCCGCGTCTTCGGCGGCATATTCCTTAATCTGTTCGATCGGAACTGTTCGCATCGAGGCCTGTTTCTTTCCTTTCGGACCGATTAAATCTTCAATCGGAACCGTCTTATATTTCAGATAAGTCTCCGCCAGATAATCCATGCCATGACGCAATTCCGGATTCAGCAGATAATGAGCGATCATCGTATCAAATAAAGGACCTTTCACCCGAACACCATACTTCCGCAAAGCCAGGATATCAAACTTGATATTCTGACCGACCTTTTCAATCTCCGGATGCTGTAAGGCTGGCGCCAAGCGAAGAACGATATCAGTAGCTTCTTCGCGGTTTGCCGGAACCGGAACATACCAGGCTTCCTGTTCACGAATGGCAAAAGACATACCGACCAAAGCAGCCGTCAACGGATCCAGACCTTCCGTTTCTGTATCGAAAGCAAACGATTTTTCCCGTAACAACTGCTCACATAAAGCGATTTGTTTCTCTGCTGTATCAGCCAGGTAGTAGGAGTGAGGTGTAGTCTGTATATCGGCCAGAGAAGAAGTCTCCGGCTCGACTGCTGGTTCTGTCGCAAACAGATCAAACTGAACGGCTGCCGCCGGTTCCTTCGTGGCTGGAGAAGCCGTTAATTCACCTTTCAACCGGTTGATAAAGGTCTTAAATTCCAACTCCGTGTACAGCTCAACCAGACGATCTTCGTCTGGTGCCACCCGTTTACACTGGGCAGCATCAAATGTTATCGGCACATCCGTCTTAATCGTTGCCAAGAACTTCGAGAAACGGATCTGCTCTACATTCTCTTCCACCTTCTTCTTCTGGGCTCCTTTCAGTTTATCTGTATTTGCCAACAGATTCTCGATCGAACCAAACTCGGCTAACAGCTTCTGTGCGGTCTTCTCACCAACGCCCGGACAACCCGGAATATTATCAGCCGTATCGCCCATCAGACCGAGCAGATCAATGACCTGGGCTGTAGATGTCAGCTGATACTTCTCCAGCACTTCCGGAACACCCAGCACTTCATAGTCACCGCCAAATTTCGGACGATACATATAAATATGATCTGCCACCAACTGGCCGTAATCCTTATCGGGAGTCATCATATACACCTCAAAGCCTTCACTGGCGGCCTGTTTGGCTACCGTTCCGATCACATCGTCGGCTTCATAATAAGGAACCTCCAGAATCGGAATACGATAGGCCTGAATAATCTCCTTAATGACAGGAACAGACTGCCGGATAACCTCGGGAGTCTCTTCACGCTGCGCTTTATACTGTTCAAAGGCTTCGTGCCGGAAAGTCGGTCCTTTCGGATCAAAAGCAACAGCAATATGTGTAGGTTGCTCACGCTTCAGAATATCTTCCAGCGTATTAATAAAGCCAAAGATAGCCGACGTATTTACACCTTTTGAATTGATTCTCGGATTCTTAATAAAAGCATAATACGAACGATAGATCAATGCATACGCATCTATAAGGAATAGCTTCATGTCTTTTAACAGGTTTTTTGATGTGACAAATCTCGGTAAATGTACAAAAAAAGTCGCTTACTCGATACTTTTTGTTACATTTGCGCATCGTTAATTCAGATATGGTAGATAGAAGTATTATAGAAAAGCCTGTAGCCGCAGAATTTGCCCGCTTCAATGATGAATTCGAATCATCATTGCGGAGTGACACGCGTCTTCTTCAAGCAGTCATAGACCGGATTCTGACATCAACCGGGAAGCATGTCCGTCCGTTATTGGTCTTATTGGCAGCTAAAGCTTGTGGGAATGTAACTGAAAGTACTATCAATGCCGCAGTATTCCTGGAATTATTGCATACAGCAACACTGATACATGATGATGTCATTGACGAGACAAAACAGCGCCGTGGCGTTCCTTCTCTCAATGCCGTCTTCGATAACCGGGTAGCTGTACTAACAGGCGACTATGTATTATCATCTGCCTTAATCCGCTCTATTCAGACGGGGAACCTTCGGATTATTGGAATCGTCTCCAATTTAGGGAAAGACCTTTCGGAAGGAGAAATCAAGCAGATGGAAAATGCCGACGAGAGTATCGTCGATGAAGCCTGCTACATGCAGGTCATTTATAAAAAGACAGCAACCCTGTTAGCGGCCTGTACCACGATCGGAGCCATTTCTGCTGACGCTTCTGAAGAGAATATCCAGCTGCTGCATGAATTTGGTGTCAACTTAGGATATGCCTTCCAGATCAAAGATGATATATTCGATTACTTCCACGAACTGAATATCGGGAAACCGACCGGGAATGATATTCGGGAAGGAAAAGTCACCTTACCTTTACTGCACGCGCTCAAGCAGGGTAGGGAAGAGGCGGCTCATTTCCTTGATATCATCTTGAGGAAAGATTTTACCGATGAGCATATTGAACAGCTCATCTCGTTTGCCAAAGCCAACGGCGGCATTGAATATGCCGAAGCCAAGATGCAAACATACTATCAACAGGCTGTAGATATTTTACAGAAACTACCGAATTCACCGGCAAAAGAAGCCCTCGAGAATTTAGCAAAATACGTTATTACACGCCAGAAATAAGAAAGAGGCATAGAAGTTCCAACTTACATCTATGCCTCTTTTTCTCATTTATAAACTGATATTACTTACCTAAACGGTGTTCGATATCGCCCACCAGACTGCTGGCTCCAATACGGAATAAATCATTTGTCAGCCATTCGTTGCCCAATACTTCCTTGACAATCGTATAATAGTTGACTGCATCTTCGGCAGTACGGATTCCTCCGGAAACTTTAATACCGACTTTCCGGCCGGTCAATTCGTGATAACGGCGAATTACCTGACACATCACATAGGCAGCTTCCGGCGAAGCGCCCGGATAACCTTTGCCAGTAGAAGTCTTGATAAAATCAGCATTCGAATACAAGGCCAAAATAGATGCCTTACGGATATTCTCAGCTGTAGCCAATGCGCCCGTTTCCAGGATTACTTTCAGATGAGCATCCCGACAGCTATCCTTGATTTCGGCCAATTCATCGCACATATCCTCGTAATTTTCCTCCATGAAATAGCCTAAATTGATAACAACATCTATCTCATCTGCTCCCTGCATCACGCACATGGCCGTTTCTGCCACCTTTACTTCCGTAAATGTCTGGGAAGCCGGGAAGCCGCCACTCACAGCTGCCACCTTTACATGCTCAGCCGTCAATGCCTGCTTGACTGTTTCCACGAAAATAGGATATACACAAATAGCCGCTACATTAGGCACATCCGGACGCGTACCTTCATAATCATTGACGGATTCAACCATCTTCCAGATACTCTCTTTCGTATCCAGGCTGGTCAATGACGTCAGATCGATGAAACCGTGGATTTTCTTCAATACTTCCGGCGTAAAGTTTTCCTTTGCATGCTTATCCAATAGAGCGGTCACCTGAGCTTTTACTTCATCATTGGTTCCGGCCGGTTCGAATTTACCAAACGCCTCATGATATTTATCGGCATTCACCTTGGCAAACTCTTCAGAACGTTCTTCCATTCCGTGATCATGTTCGCAACCACAATGGCAATCGTGCGTATGTTCCATATCTTATAGTTTTTGATTGTTTATATGTCTTTCTTTATCGCGATTTGTCTTTTTCTGCAGATTCTTTTCAAAGGCAGCTGTCAGGTCGATTCCTGTCTGGTTTGCCAAACAGATCAACACCCACAGAACATCCGCCATTTCATCGCCTAAATCTTTCTGCTTGTCACTCTCCTTAAAGGACTGCTCTCCATAAATACGGGCAATCAAACGGGCGACTTCACCGACTTCTTCCGTCAGAATCGCCATATTCGTCAGCTCATTGAAATAACGGACACCATACGTCTTTATCCATTCATCAACCCGTTGCTGCGCTTCCCGAAGTGTTACTTCCTGTTCCATACTTATTCTTTGTTCTGCGTATCGATCCAGATTGTTACCGGACCATCATTCAACAATTCCACTTTCATGTCAGCTCCGAATGTTCCGGTCTGTACTTCTTTCCCCAAATGAAGTCCCATTTCAGCACAGAACTTCTCATACATTGGAATAGCGAAATCCGGTTTAGAAGCCTTCAAATAGGAGGGACGATTCCCTTTCTTCGTAGAAGCCTGCAAAGTAAACTGGCTGACCACTAAAATTTCGCCGCCTATTTCTACGACAGAACGATTCATAACCCCGTTTTCATCGTCGAAGATACGTAAATTACATATCTTCTTACAAAGCCATTCAATATCTTCCTGCGCATCCCGGTCTTCTATTCCAACCAGGACCAGCATACCTTTTCCGATCTTTGATTTCAACGTTCCATCAATCGTAACGGAAGCATGCTGCACACGCTGAATTACTGTTCTCATATTATATAAACTTATTTTGTTGTTTCTTGGTTCAAACTTTCTTTTACTAATCTGGCCTTCGCTTCACCTACTACTTTTGCCAAATCTTCCAGATTCGCTTCCCGAATTCGTTTCACGCTCTTAAACTCCCGCAGAAGGGCTGTTTTCGTCTTTTCACCGACACCTTTGATTGTATCCAATTCCGAACGGGTTTGTCCTTTGCTCCGTTTGTCTTTATGGAATGTAATAGCAAAACGATGCACTTCGTCCTGCATACGGGTCAGCAGATGAAACAACGGACTGTCTAATTTCATACCGATGACTTCCGGAGGAAAGCCATACAACAATTCAGCCGTCCGGTGACGATTATCCTTGGCCAAGCCGGCAATTGGAATGGAAAGATGTAATTCATCTTCCACCACCGAACGCACCACTTCCATTTGTCCCTTTCCACCGTCGGTAATAATCAAATTGGGTAGGGAAGCTTTTTCATCCAGGAGCCGCTGATAGCGCCGACGAACAACTTCCTTCATGGAAGCATAATCATCAGGACCGACAACCGTTTTGATATTATATTTCCGATAGTCCGACTTGGAGGGTTTTCCCATCTTAAAGACAACACAAGCCGCAACCGGATCACTTCCCTGAATATTGGAATTATCAAAACATTCGATTTGAACGGGCAATTCTTTCAGATGTAACGCTTCCTGAATTTCTTTCAGCAAACGTGTATTCCGTTGTTCCGGATTCAATTTCTCAGCCTGCTTCAATTTATCGACTTTATACTGTTTTCCATTCATAATCGACAAATCCAGCAATTTCTTCTTATCGCCCCGCTGAGGAACGGTAATTGTCACGCCATCGAGTTCCAGATCCAAAGGAAAAGGAACAATAATTTCCCGAGCCCGACTTTCGAAACGCTTTCGCATTTCAATAATACCCATGACCAATAAATCCTCTTTGCTTTCATCCAATCTCTTTTTATACTCGAATGTATAGGCTTGGACAACGGCGCCATTTCCGATATGCAGATAGTTGATATAAGCAGACGGATCATTTTCGGTAATTGAAAACACATCTATATTATGCAGCATCGGCGGAACAACCGTTGATCGGGAACGATAATTTTCGATGGCTTCATACTTTTCCTTTACCTTTTGTGCTTCTTCAAACTTCAGCTCGGCAGCCAGCCGTTGCATCTCGTCAAAGAGATGTTTACTTACCTGAGAAATGTTTCCCCGCAGGATTTCCTTGATTTCCGAAATATTCTGCTGGTATTCTTCCAGCGTCTGTAAGCCTTCACACGGACCTTTACAGCGTTTGATATGATATTCCAGACAAACCTTATACCGTCCTTCCCGAATAGACTCGGGGGTTAACGGATACTTGCAGGTACGGATCGGATAAAGATCCTTGATCAGTTGCAACATCACCTTAGCTGTATAAACAGAAGGATAGGGGCCATAATAACGGGAACCGTCACGGACAATATTCCGCGTCTGATAAACCCGCGGGAAATATTCATTCTTGACTACGATCGAAGGATAAGTTTTATCGTCTTTCAATAAGACATTATATCGCGGATGATATTGCTTGATCAGATTATTCTCCAACAGCAAGGCATCTTCTTCCGTCTCTACTACGAAATACTTGATATCTCGAATCTGCTTCACAAGTACCCTCGTCTTATTGCTATCATGCTGTTTATTGAAATAAGACGACACCCGTCGCTTCAGGTTCTTTGCCTTTCCAACATAGATGATCGTTCCTTTCTCATCAAAGTATTGATAGCATCCAGGCTTCTCCGGGATAACTGCCAAGATCGTCTTAATATGTTCAAGTATATCTTTACTCATCCGTATTTCTATTCATTTATTCTCCTAAAACCAGCCATTTACATGAATCACCTAAAGTAATGTTTCACGTGGAACATCAGCTTAACGTCCCATCAACACTAGTAGGATATTAATATCGCTAGGGGAAATTCCAGGGATTCGGCTTGCCTGCGCGATGGTTTCAGGATCAATCCGGCAAAGCTTCTGCCGCGCTTCGGTCGATAAAGATTGGATACTGTTATAATCGAACTTTCCTTTAATCCGGATATTCTCCAAGCGGTTTATCTTGTCGGCAATCATTTGCTCGCGCTTGATATATCCGCTATACTTCATCAGGATTTCGGCAGCTTCAATAATTTCTTCCTTACGAGACAAGGATACTTTATCAAGTTCCGCTTTCAAAGCCGGAATCAAATCGGCCAGCTTATACAAATCCAACTGCGGACGAAGAACCAGATCAAAGAGTTTGCAACCATGAGCTAGGGGAGCAGTGCCCAAACTTTCCAGACCGGCATTAATATATTGCGGCTTGACAGAATAATTCTCACAGAAATGAATCAGCTGATCGCGCTGTTCTTTTTTCTCCTGAAGCAAATGATAACGATAATCGTTGGCCAAACCTAATTGATAAGACTTTTCCGTCAGACGCATATCCGCATCGTCCTGACGAAGCAGGATACGATATTCAGCCCGCGATGTAAACATACGATAGGGCTCATCTACACCTTTTGTTACTAAGTCATCGATCAATACGCCAATATAAGCTTCATCTCGTCCCAAAACAAACGGATTGCCTCCATGGCAATTGATATGCGCGTTGATGCCTGCTACCAGACCTTGGCCGCCGGCTTCTTCATATCCAGTCGTACCATTAATCTGTCCGGCGAAGAAGAGGTTTTTGATTTGCTTCGTCTCCAGATTATGATTCAACTGTGTCGGATCGAAGAAATCGTATTCAATCGCATATCCCGGACGATAAATCTGCACATCACGGAAAGCTGGGATTGCCTGCAAGGCTCGCAACTGTATCTGCAAGGGCAGGGAAGAAGAGAATCCGTTCAAATATAATTCATGTGTATTTTCGCCTTCCGGCTCCAGGAAAAGCTGATGCTGGGTTTTATCGGCAAATGTAACAATCTTCGTTTCGATACTGGGACAATAACGCGGGCCAATACTTTTAATCTGTCCGTTGTAAAGAGGAGAGTCGGGGAGACCTTCCCGAAGAATCTCATGAACACGTTCGTTGGTAAAGCAAGTCCAGCAGCAAAGCTGTTTCAATTCGCGGTGTGACGTATCCAGATAAGAAAACTTATGGAAATCGTCTTCACCAGGTTGCTCTACCAAATCTTCAAAGTGTACGCTACGAGCATCTATACGCACCGGCGTTCCGGTTTTCATTCGGGCAGAACGGATACCTAAAGAGACCAATTGCTCCGTCAGTCCTGTCGAAGCTGGTTCCGAAATACGACCGCCCCGGATTTGAGTCCGTCCGATATGCATCAAACCATTCAGGAATGTTCCGTTGGTAAGGACAACCGCTCCGGCACGAAACTCAACCTGCATGCCGGTCTTTACGCCACAAACGCAACCGTTCTCGATGATTAATTCGTTTACGCTGTCCTGCCACATCCACAGATTCGGCGTATTTTCCAGGACGTGCCGCCAGGTTTCAATAAAGCGGGCACGATCACTCTGCGCTCTCGGGCTCCACATAGCCGGACCTTTACTCCGATTCAGCATCCGGAATTGAATGGCTGTCCGGTCGGTTACAATACCCATAAAGCCACCCATCGCATCGATCTCACGAACGATCTGTCCTTTGGCGATTCCTCCGACAGCCGGATTACAACTCATTTGCGCAATCTTGTTCATGTCCATCGTGATCAGCAACGTACGCGAACCTAAATTGGCCGCAGCGGCAGCGGCTTCGCAGCCCGCATGTCCTGCTCCTACTACTATTACATCGTAATCGAATCTCATCTCTCAATATCTTAGTTTCTTTCTGCAAAGATAGTTAGAAATGAGATAGGATTTATGAGGGAAGTATGGTTTTACTTTTTGTTATCATTTTCGGATTGTCCGGCCAATTCCTGCATATCATCCATTGTAAAATTGCCTGTCATCCGGATAACCACATAAGAAGAATCTGTATCGGCCAGCATAATCATCTCATGGAGTTTATCGCCGTTCTTCTTCACCATAAAGTCAGCTTTCGTTCCATCCGATTTTACCTTCATCCACGATTCATAGGTCTTACCAATGGCGGCATGAAAGTCTTTTTTCATCTCTTCACGGACGGCAGCATCTTCAGTTGACAGCACTTGCAGGTTGTCAATCTTTCCTTTCAGATGAATCAGGTTCAAACCAGCAGCCGAGAGTTCCGGCATCATCTGAAACATGGATTTGGATATATAAACCGAGGATACCTGATCCATATCGGAGAACTTATCAAATAACTTGTCCTGTGCATAGCCCGTCAAGCTTAAGCACAAAAAGCATACGATTAAAAGAATCTGATGTTTCATTTTGTCTGATCATTTATATGTTTCGTCACTACTGCATGTATCTTTTCCATTTCCTGCTGGGCCTGGTTCATTTCACCAAAGCCTTTATTCAGGTTCTGCGACAACAATGTCAAGGCCTGTTCGGCAGCCTTGGCAGCTTCCTCCGGATTATCGAATGTATCTTTCGGTCGGGAATCCGAAGCCGAGAAATAAGCTGTTGTCCCTACTCCCAATACCAGCAAAATACTTGCTGCCACACACCAGCGTCTGATCCGGCTTCTGTACATCGGAATACGGACCGATTTCTTTTCATCCGCTGCCAGCCGGTCAATATGCCGTTCGAGTCGCTCTTCCAGATGTACCGGCACCTGGCTTTGATCCTTCAACGCCCGTCTGATTAATTCGTCTATTTGCTGATCATTCATTTCCATACAGTTTTTTGAATTGCTCGCGTATTGTTTTCCGGGCACGCGAAAGTAAAACCCGAATATTGCCGGCGGTGTAACCGGTGATCTGTTCGATCTCTTCCACTGAATAATCTTCCACACCCTGCAACCTTAGTACCTGTTGCTGATTCAAGGGAAGCTCATTGATCCAGCGCTGCACTTGCCGAATCTGATCTTTCTCTTCCGTTTCCTTTTCCGGAGATGAGTCAGACAGAAACTCTCCTGCATCTTCCAGCTCGGCTGCCGGCTGACTGGCCCGCGGAGAACGAAGATAATCCAGGCAGAAATGCTTGACCAATGTAATAGCATACGCTTCTGGATTCCGGACAGCCGCCAGCTCTTCCCTCCGTTCCCACAGACGTGAATAAACTTCCTGTACGATATCCTCAGCTTCTTCCTGATTCCCGACCAAGGCAAATGCGATCCGATAAAGCTTTGCATGAAACGGAAGATAAAGACGCTTAAAGATATCAGCGGTCACTTCCATGATCCTGTATGACTTGTTCGATATCCGATGGTTTAATCTTTCCTTTCAGGCGAACGACAGCCACCTCGTCGTCGACATGACAAATCACCATCTCCCGAATCATTTCATCTTTTATCTTCACGAATATCTTGGTCCGTTCCCCATTTTCCGAATGCGAAACAAGCGGTTCAAAGTCGGGGTCATGCAAGTCGGCTATAGCCTGTCCAAACTTCGTCCGGACTTCATCTGAACAATGTTCCAGACATAAAACGTCGATGTGCTTTACTCCGTAGGTATTCGTAAACATACTGCCGAGAGCCATCGCTGCATTACCTAAAGAAACCCGTGTCACTTCCTGCTGCGAGGCCAGTTCATCTATAAAATGCTCCATGCCTCTCGCCTGCATTCCGGTTGCAGCCATCCATAAAAGTCCCGCCAAAAATAAACCTTTCATCTTCATATCCGTTAGTTTTATCTATTCATTAAACATTCATTCAAGCGAGCTTCGCCAGTCGTGCACGTTTTCTGAAGCGCTTTCACTTATATGACGATTTAACCACCGCATTCGTTACAAAATAATCGGGATTTTTTGAGCAAAACATACGGTCTAATCTTTAAGCTTACCCGGAATTACTATCCGCCAAAGCCAGACAAGAAATCCTGAATAGAATAATGCCGGATTCCTTCGTACGTATTTCCCTGAAAGGCCTCATCGGTCACCACAATCTTCGGATAATTATCCGGTATCTTCAACAGATTTCCAAACTCACGTTGAGCGGTTACTTCATTATCTATTTGTAAAGCCACCTGGACATAAATCTTTTCATTACTTTTCTCCCCGATAAAATCAATTTCTTTATCCCCAATGTAACCAATCCGTACTTCATAGCCCAGATAGAGCAAATGGTTATAAACTAAATTTTCCAAGAGTTTAGCCCTATCTGTAATCCGATAGCCAATAACGATATTCCGGATTCCTAAATTCTCAAAGTAATATTTCTCTCCTATCTCAAAGACCCGCTTACCTACCAAGTCGTATCGTTCCACTCGATGTATCAAGAACGCACTACTCAGATAATGCGTATAATTTTGTATTTGTGTAACGGAGATTGTTGTATGCTGCGATTTTAAATAGTCACTAATATTCTTGGCAGAAAACAAACTACCGATATTCTCCGCCAAAAAGCGTATCAGTTTTTCCAGGAAGTCGATATTCCGCAAATTATAACGACTCACGACATCCCGAAATACAATCGTTGAATAAACGCTTTTCAAATACTCATTGACAACTTCGTCGGTTAAAGGCAAGTTGATCAAATAAGGCAAGCCACCATAACGGCTGTACAAATCCAAACTCTGACGTGTGTTTTTCAACCGATGGAACTGTAAAAACTCAAGATAAGACAAACTATATACCTTAAACTCCACATACCGTCCGCTTAAATACGTAGCTAATTCCCCAGAAAGCATTTTGGCATTACTTCCCGTAATATAAACATCATTGAAAGGATTCAGCAATAAAGAACGAACTACCTTTTCGAAATGCTCAATCTCCTGTATTTCGTCAATGAAAATATAGTTATATTTTCCCTCAACAAGACGGCTTGAAATATATGTATACATATCTTCTGCCGATTTAATCTGACTAAAAGCGAAATCTTCGAAGTTGAGATAAATGATATTGGCATCTGGTTCTTCCTGTTGTACCTTATCCATTAACTGAAAAAGTAAAAAGCTTTTTCCTACACGCCTTTGACCGATCAGAACCTTAGCAATACTCTTCCGCATGAACGGCTGTATCCGCTGGATATAGACTTCCCGATTAATTAATGTTTGAGGTATTTTCATATGCAGAAGTTTTAATTATACTTGAAACTTTCAGCAAATATACAAAAAGTTTCAATCATACTTGAAACTTTTGGCAAAAACAGAGAAAGTTTCAACTATACTTGAAACTTTCGGAAATTCTGAAAGAAAAAAAGAAAAACCAAGAGGGAAAACTTACTCATCCGCCGACGGAAAAAGTCAATTCTAACGGGAAATTCTTTAGTTCACGTCGTGAACTAAGTAATCCACGCCGTGAACTACTTAATCCACGGCGAGAACTAAGTAATTCACGACGTGGATTAAAGAATTACCGACGAGGATTCAAACTTTTCCCGGCGAGTATAAAAGTTTTGATCGGCGGTATGGCAACTATCACCGGGCTCCTATCAGAGCAAGGAAACGTACAGATAGAAAAAAACCGTAGCACAAACCTGTTTCGTTTGTACCACGGTTCTATTCGTTCATTCAAGACTTGTCGCACACGCGAGATAAATTCTCAACCTAGCTGTGCACACCTACGATGCTTACTCCAGCGACAAAGTCGCCCGTTCAGAAGCAATAGAAGCACTTGCCGGCGTTGACTTACGAGAGCAATAATTGAACTCGGCTGACTTTTCTCCGCTGTAAGAATTCCATTTCAGCTTTAGCTTCACGGTCTTTCCTTCCGTATCCGGCAGACTGTCTAATTTGAAAGCCACCAGTCCGTCGGCCATTTCACCGTAAGTATTACCATAAGCGTTGTGACGGAATTCTACTTCATACGGATTTTCCGGGTTGTTCGTCGAAAGCAAGTTGACGAAATGCTTCGAGCCATACGAAGAAGTAGTCCGGAAACGCAGCGTCAGATAACCGTCTTCTGCAATAGTTACCCAGTCACCTACCATCTCAACCGGATCTGTTCCATAAATTGAATCATTCTGCAGGCCTAAATCGGGAGCCATATTCTTCGTCAGAATACTATCAATCCAATTAATATGAACAGCCTTTGAATAACCATCGCTCGGTTCGTTTACTTCTGAGAAGTTCGTCAAGGCTCTCACCTCTTTTGAGCCGAACGGAGAAGAAGTCATATTAACCGGCAGCAGCGTTGTTGTATCATCCAACTGCAAGAAGAAAGAATTCTCGCCCGTAGGTTTTACGGTAACCAATGCATTCGGAATGGTCAGATAATACGCGTCATTATCATCATTATCCAAACAAGACTGAAATCCCATTGAACACACGGCAGCGACTGCCAATACCATCCATTTCTTAAAACTTAATTTCATAATGCATCTTTATTCGTTAACTGTTTATTCGTTTTCTAATAATAATGCAGGAAGCGATAAAAATGCTGCATGAGAATTGTTAATTAATAGTAGCCATAAAAGAAAGAAGGCTCTCCCTCTCACTGAAGGAAAGCCTTTCTACGTTATAAAATCTGTTTGATCCAGTCAAACAAGTCATCGAGATTGTAATCTCCGGTATGCGGACGATTCCAAGGCAAGGCAAAATCAACCTCATAACCGGCGTTCATCAATTTCGTCGCCAAGTTTACTGGTACCGGGAAACTGGTATCCCGGTCGCGAGCTCCGTGGCGGATGTACCAATAACGTGCATGCGTACTATTAGAATCCTGAATAAAATTCATCGGATTCATAATCCGGACTAGTTCTTGTATATGGCTGTCGAGTTCTGCATTGGTATTTCCCGTTGCTTTCAGCAGACTAAAGGAAGTAAAATTTACAGAATTTCCTGTTCTATCACCAAATAGTTGGTTTTCGGGAGTCGGTTTATCCGTTAATACATGCAAGGCATCGAAAGCCGGCGGAGTCTTCAACGGTTGCGTCGAGACTACATAATTCAGATATTGGTCCATATCTATATCCACGACAAATTCACTCGACCCCCCTTTATTCGGTTTGTAAAAAATGATTCCGGCATCATCCGGCAAAACACCACCTTCGGCAATTGCCTTTTGAGCAGATTTAATCAAGAAATGTTTAATATAATCTAAGTAATTCTGATCAGTTAAAGGCGTTCCGTCTGCCCTCTTCAACCCTAAGCTATTCAGATAAGCCGGATACGCAGCAGCCAGTTCCTTAGATACCGCATCTTGATCGTCGTTCAACTGACGTTTTTTCCGATTTGTACAACCATACAGCCATTCATAAGCCATATCAGCATGGTTCAAATCCGTTATCGGGCAATAACAAACCGAAGCATATACGTCGTCACGCGCATTAGCCGCGCCCATTGCTTTCAGATACGGTTCGTAAGCCGGATTATTACCCGTCGTTCCCAACAAAGCAGACATAGCTCCGCCCGCACTTGTTCCGTCTGTAATGATCTTTTCTGCATCTCCCGGCATGATAGCATCATTAAAACGCAAATAACGAATGGCAGCTTTCAAATCCACCAAACCAGCCGGAGCACGGCCCGTGAAAGTTGTTTTCCCATTCTGGCCGGAGACTTCCGCATTCCAACCTCGCGAACCCGGAATACAAACCGCATAACCTTCGAGTAAGGCACGACCCGTCGCATCCGTTTCGGAAGGTTTTTCCGCTTTGGCAGCCATGTATCCACCTGTATAAGTCCGGAAGAAAATAGGAACACCGGCCTCTGTGGCTAAAGCCGATTCGGGCACATAGAAGTTCAGATACTGGTAAGTTGAATCTTCTACGTTTGTTACATAATAGATTTTCTCGTACGCCACGTACTTGACGGTCTTTCCATCCGGCATAACCAAGGTGCGTTGTTCGCCCTTTTCCGGATTAAATTTCAGAGCAACGTCATTCCCTGAAATTGATATTGGAGCAGCAACAGCTATTTGCGCTATTGCTCCGAGCCCCAATATCCAAGAAAGGCTCTTCTTATCCATAACAATTATTTTAAATATATGTAGTGTTTGTATTCACTCATATTTTTGTACAGCAAAAGTATCGATAATCTTTTGGATAACGAGCCTCATAAACGTGTAAAAAATCCTAATCGGAATATGTTTACAACTGCACTTCGTTTACCACCTGTCCATCGAACAGATTGATGGTTCTCCCGGCATAGCCGGCATCATGCTGCGAGTGCGTTACCATAACAACGGTTGTTCCCTCTTTATTCAATTCGGTTAATAACTCCATCACTTCTTTTCCGTTCTTTGAATCCAAGTTACCGGTCGGCTCGTCGGCCAGGATTAACTTCGGATTCCCAACAACGGCACGGGCAATCGCCACACGTTGCTGTTGACCGCCGGACAACTGCTGCGGGAAATGCTTCGAACGGTGACTGATCGCCATCCGGTCCATCGCTTCTTCGATACGGCGTTTCCGTTCGTTGGCAGGAATTCCCATATACAAAAGTGGCAATTCGATGTTCTCATAGACATTCAATTCTTCTATCAGGTTGAAGCTTTGGAACACAAAGCCGATGACACCTTTCCGCAAGTTCGTCCGCTGCGATTCGGTGTATTTCGAGACTTCTATGCCGTCCAGATAATACGTTCCGCTGGTTGGATTATCCAACAAGCCCAGAATATTCAGCAAAGTGGACTTACCACATCCCGAAGGTCCCATAATAGCGACGAACTCGCCTTTCTTTACTTCGATGCTTACGTTATTCAATGCCCAGGTTTCCACCTCGTCGGTACGGAAAACCTTCTGTAAATTTTCTGTCTTAATCATATCTTTTCTGTTTTTAAGTTTGTTCATTTCTTTGTTTCCAATCGGCCTTTCACTCAACTTTCAGGCACTTCACCGGATCAATCTTCATTAAAACATACGCCTGAATACCTACGGTAATGACAGATACCAGCCAAATTACCAGGAAAGGCAACAGCCAGTCAAGTATCGAGAAAGATACATGATAAGCAAACTGCTCCAGCCAGTTGGAAAGTAACCCGTACGTTATCGGAAGAGCGATCAGATAAGCCACCACGGCATACACCATAAACGGCTTGTTCAGGAGCCAGACAATCTGCCAACGGCTGGCGCCATGTATTTTCCGGATACTGATTTCCCGTATCCGTTGGCGCGTAGCATACCACGTAATACCAAACAAACCGAATAAAGTCAGCAACAATCCGATCACGGCATATACAGTGATGACCTGCGCAAAAGAGACAAACCGTGCATTCCGTTCCATAAACAAGGCGTGCATATCCACATATTGAAAGGCTTGCTTCGTATTGATCTCTTCCCATATCTGAGCTATCTGACGGATCGTCTCTTCTTTATCTTCCGGACGAAGTTTGATATGCAATACATTCGCCTTACCCAAGGCCGACGAAGCAGGCAGGTGAATGGTAATCGGTGTTATCTCCTTTTCCAACGAATTGATCGGAAAGTCTTCAACAGTGCCGCCGATTACATATAAAGAATCGGCATACGCATCAAATTCCCGTAACGGACGACCAATCGGATCTACGCCTACCGGCACCAACTGACGCACGAAACTTTCATTGACCAATACCGGATAAGCATATTCCTGCTGAAGCCGAGCCGGCGAATGTCCCGTCAATTGCCGGATATGCATCGTCTCCAAAAAAGAAGAATCACTGAATAACGTCAACATATAGGTACACTTTTCCGTACCGTCCGGTTGGGGAATCTGCAATTCCCGAATGGGAGAATTCAGCACAGAGCCTAACGACAAAGATATCGATTCGATTCCCGGCACCCGCTTTTCCAGTTCAGCCTTCAAAGGTGCTGCCGGAGGCGAAAACATATCTCCCGTTTCAATCAATCCTTCGTAATGAGACGCCTGTTGCAGAATCATACGCTGTTGCTTTTCTCCGATGCAAGTGGCCAATACCAAACCACAGGAAATGACAAACTGGACGACAACCAATACCGCCATCAGTACATGTTTCCCCTTTCCGGTCGAGGCCATTTTATATTCAGAATACGACCAGCGCATCAAACGCCGGCTGGCATACCAGGCCGGAACAAGAGCCATCACCAGTAAGAAACCAAGTAACACCGGAAGTACTTGTCCGCTGAAGAAGAAAGCAAACGTCATCCGAGACTTCAGTACCGCATTGAACACCGGTAATACATCCGCAATGATCAACAAGGAAAGCAAAAACGAGATCACTACCGTCAGCGCCACATCACCCAATAACTGCATCCGGATTTCACGAAGCGTTCCACCCATCAGTTTCTCCACATGAATCATCTTTAACTGCTGCATCAGCCGGCTCAAGTTCATATTGGTATAATTGCAGCAGGCAATCACCAAGATCAAAAGAGCAGCCAGCAAACCGATATATAATAACTGCACCTGACTCTGCTGGATAAACGAAAGCTGTTGCTGGCTCGTTCCCTGCGACTGGACAAAATAAAAATCTGACAACGAATCCACATAATATTGAGTCTGATCCGGCATCATCGTCTGAATCGACTTGTCTGCCCGAATCGCCTTTTCCACCTGTTCTGCCGAAACATGCGGCAATAACTTCAAGAACGTGGCTCCACCCCCAATAATCAGCCGTCTTACTTGTTAATACATCATACTTCAATAACGACTGAGTTTGCTCGGCCAATACCGCAACCACTTCATAAGCCGTTCTCTTTCCTTCCGATTCTGTTTCCAAGGTCTTGCCCAACGGATCTTCTTTTCCAAAGATTCGTTTTACCACAGATTCCCGAATGGCTATCTTATTCGGACTGGAAAGGGCTTCCTTCAAATCACCTGAAATAACGTCAACCGGAAAGAAAGTCGGCAAAGTAGAATCAGCCCCAATCATTTCCAAATCAGAATATGTCTGTCCTTTATACCTAACAGAAGAAACATACTCCTGTACTTGCATAAAACTCTCCACACCGGGAATCTTCTTCTGTACATCCGAAGCCGCCTCAACCGAAGCAAAAGCCACTTTCTGCCCGTCATCAAACGGATTATCCTGCCGCAAGCAGAAGATCCGTTCTTTATCCGGATTATCCCGTTCCATAAAATAATCATGGATAAAATAAGTCAGCAACAAATTCGTCCCGGCCAATCCGATCGACAAGCTGATCACGGCAATGAGGAAAAACACTTTATTCCGCCACCACCCGCGTAAAACCATCTTCAGTATAAACCCGTATTTCATATCATTCTTATTATCTTATTAGATTTATTATTCCCGTTTGATGACATCCGCCGGATTTAAACAAACCACTCGCCAGATCTTGAAACCAGTTACACTGACTAGCAAGAATGCCATAATGACGAATAGATAGAACATCCAATTCCAACGGTAGATACAAGTTATCATGCCGTAGAAAGCTTCATCGAAAGCAATCTTCAATAACGGACAGACAACAATAAATGAAAGGAAGAAAATGAATATATATACTTTTCCAAACAGTAAAACTATGTTCCAAGACGTTGCCCCGTTGATCTTACGAATGGCAACTTCTTTCCTTCTTCCTAATGTGTCCATTGATATGGCCGAATAAATACTCAACACAACCAGAATCATACTGATCAGCGCTAACATAAGCAAAACCAAACGCATAGTTTTGATAACAGAAAGGACCTGTACTTCTTGTTCCAATGAATAAATTTCCAAAGGTAAAGTTATTGGAACAAACTCACGGCATACAGCAGTAATCTGATCCGTTAAAAGACCGACATCCGTTCCTTCTCTCAGTTTGATATAATAATAACCGGCAGAAGAAGAAGGCATAAAGACCGAACCCATAAATCTGGGATCTTCTATCTCTCCATGCAATGCTTTATAAACACCGGCAATCTGATAATCCTTATCGTCCAAGCGGATAGTACCTATATTGCCTTCCTGATCCAGTACTTGCTTAACCTTTTCACTCACATAGATTTGTCCGTCTGCGGTCACATCGACTTCTTTTCCATCCATCGGGATATGAAAGAAACGAAAATAGTCCGTATTCCCGGAGCCCATCTGAACCAGTGAAGTTCTTCCATCGGCATGTTTATAATTCATGTACGTGTAATTCCGCAGATCAGATAACATTGAAATATAAGTAACCTCCTCTACTTCCGGCATTTTACGTACTTCAGTAATGATAGGTTCTATATTTTCTTTCAGCCGAGAACTGTTTAATGGAAGCATCACGATATGATCTTCTTCCTGATCAGATAGCGGCATATACATCTTGTCGAATATCAGTTCATTCCACGACATCCATATCAAGATCACGCCTCCTACGAAAAACATCGAAATGGTCCATTGTATTCCGATCATAATATTGCGCCATATATGTTTTTTCCGACCCGTCAGAATGAAATGATTCATCGACACCCATTGCAACTTCAATACGGGAGAAATAATAATAAGCAAGCTGATCCCTATGACAAGTATATAAACCACACATTGAATCAGATATACATGCTTCCAAGGCAACGCAGAAAGCATCTGATCCGGCAAATAGTTCTTCAGTAATAACAAAGTCCATTCTGAAAATAATAATGATAACAGCCAGGCCAACGTCATCACAACAAATACTTCGGAAGCCAAGAGCATGAAAATCCCCTTTTTATCTGATCCCATACATTTACGCAAGGCCAATTCTCGCTGACGAGTGAAGAACAACTGGATAACAAACTTCAGAAACTGGATCATGCCTGAAACAAGAATCAATGAAGAAAGCATCAGTAAAAGAAATTTGGCTATGTTTTTCTGCACTCCATCCTGATTATTAAGTTGAGGCTTCAATAAGATCTTTCCGCTTTCCCGCTGAAAAGACATTTTTCCAACAACATCTTCGAATGCCTGAGACGACATACCGTCCGGCAAAAACAATTCAACAAATATATTATTCATCCGAGGCTGTACTTCCACAGAGAAATAACAATCCACCTGTTGATAACCCATTTGTATCTTCGAATCATCTACAACGCTTCTTATCCGATAGATTTTTCCTTCGTCCTTTTTACCGGCCAGACGCAATGTTTCTCCTCTCGGGTCTTTGTCTCCGAATACCTTACGGGCAAAGGCTGCCGACAAAACGACTTCATCCGGTTTTAATTCCGATAAATCCAATTCCGAAGTCATATCATAATAGTGAAAGAAATAAGTATTGGCATAACTGTAACGGAACAAATAAGGAGTAACTTTCCCTTCGGAATCTAAAAACTCGACTTCTCCCTCATTTGCAAATGTATAAGCCGCCACATGAGAGACACCCAACGGCTTCAGTTCTTCTTCCAACCGTAAAACCTCATCGAAAGAAAACTTCGTACTCACTTGATTTTCCCAAACAGCCTGTATCAAAACACGCCGGTCGTAACGGGATAGTTGATCAGACTTATCTACATTCGATACAAATAAATAGACATAGCTGAAACATACAATCCCGACAGCCAAACAAATAGCAGAGATTAAACTCTGCATCTTATACTTCATTAGACTGCGCATAGCAACTTTCAAGTAATGTAATATCATATTGCTTCTCAGTTGAAATATCTACAAACACATAAACAAAACGTATGCCAAACAGATAAATGCTATGTTTACAACAACTTAACGAACTACCTACTGATAATCACCTGTGCGTCTTCGCACAAATAACGTGCACGAACGCACAGCCTTCCTCGTTATCTATCCCAGCTTATTCCCGCTTGATGACATCCGCCGGATTAATCCGTGCCGCCCGGTTTACCTGCCAGAACAGTGTTCCCAACGAAATAACCGATACCAACAGTAAGGACCACAAGAAGATTCCTGCTCCCAGCGGCGCTTTAACCGCGAAATTCTCGGTATAACGGATAATCACGGCTACGGCTACCGGTATCGAAACGGCAAAGGATATCAACAACAGGAACATATATTTCCGGAACAACAAGCGGTAAATATCTTTCAACTGGGCGCCATTCACTTTTCGGATACCTATTTCGCGATAACGCTGTCGGACATCAAACAAAGACAAACCAAACAAACCCAAACAAGATACTGCAATGGCCACCAAGGCAAAGACGGTATAAATATGCGCTACTTGGCGGTCTTGCCGGTAAAGAGCTTGCATATCATCTTCGAGAAACGAATATTCAAAGTCTTCCGATCCATAAGTATCAAGTTCTACCTTCCGTAAATAATCCAATACATCTTTCGTATGGCCCGGAGCACAAGCTATCTGATAACAATCACCGCCATAACCTACAAACACCCGATAAACGGTTGGCTTAATTCCTTCACTCACATGACTCATATATGTATCTTCTACCACCGCACAAATGGGCATCCACGGATCTTTTCTGGAAGCACGCACATTACTGTCTTCTGCTATCCGGGCATTCTCGCAACTATCGAACCCAAAAGCTTTCATTGCTGCTTGGTTGGCAACGAAATAAGTAGCTGTTTTATCATCTGTTTCCGGTAAAGCTCCTTCCAAAACTTGTATATCAAACAGATGAAAGAATTCTACACAAACCGTATGTACCTGAACATTCTGAACCTGACCTGCTTCGTTCGTAAACAGAGTGCTGTATCCCGGATTCGGCAACCAATCGTAGCCGTTAGTCCATTCTTGGATATGCGGACAAGCATTCAGTTGCTGGTCAATGTGATTAATACGATCTACACGTTCCTGAATCTTTGCCGGATCTCGATAGATAGCCATGTCGCGCGACTCATATATCAAATTGGCTTGTATGATATCTTTTGTCCGGATTCCCGGATCGGTATGCAACATCAACGACAATTGTTGGTTGAAATATAAAGAAAGAGTAACGAGTAAGAAACAGAACAGATACTGTACAAAAAGAAATACCATACGTACCCGAACCGAACGGCTGCTTTGACCGATAGACTGAATCGAAACAATCGGCGACATCCGGCTATACTTGAAATATGAATAACCAGCCGTCAATAACGGAAGGAATACCAAGACCACAACCGAAAGCTGAACATCGAAAATGGTATAAACAAAGTGATAAGCTAATAAGTGTTCTATCCAGGGCGTTGTAATCTCAATCCATAACCAGGCAAAGAACAAAGCAATGCCGACCAGCAGCAAGTTCTCTATCCACATTTGCCCAAACAGACCTTGAGGATGAATCCCAAAGATTCGTTTCACCCCGTATTCTTTTCCTCGCTTCAAAGAGGAAACCAGATACAAGTTCAGGAAGTTGATCACACCTGTCAGGAAAAGCAACAAGCAGATACCGCCAATCACATACAAATAGGAACGAACTCCGTAACTGAACATCTGATCTTCTCGGAGTGATTTCATAATCAATTCTTCCCAATAAATCTCTTTCAAAGAGATAAAGGAAAAGGTTTCCTGCCGCGTATCTATATCTTTCATTTGAGGATTCACAAAACGGGGAATCGAAGCAATCCGATTGATTTCTGCCATATCCGTGCCCGGTGAAAAACGATAAAACTCGGTCGGAATACGTTCCCAATGTTCCGATAAAGAGGAAGAGAGCAAGACATCAAATCGAAGCAAAGTCTTACAAGTCGGTTCGGCCAATACACCGGCCACCGTTACATCCTTCCCGTTACTATACCGAAGCACTTTTCCCACCGGATTTTCTTTGCCGAAAAGTTTACGGGCAAAAGCTTCCATCAGGTAAGCCGACTGCGGATTATCCAACGACAACTTTCCTTCAACAACCTGATATGGAAACAACTGAAGATAACCACTGTCCACTGCCAGCACATTCGCCTGGAAACGTTGGTTACCCGACAATACATAATCGTCTTGCATTGTGATCGCTTTCCCTGTCGTCTCAATAAAACGAGGATCAATATAGGTACTATCCTTCTCGCTTCCGTTCGAATAACGGCTTAATCCCCGATAACCTTCCATATTCATAATCACTGCATAAACATTATCCCGGTCCACACAATGCGTATCAACCGTCAGTTCCCGATGGACATACCTCATTAAAATCAGGCAACAAGCCAAACTGAACGACAATCCCAAGATATTGATTATCGTATATGCCTTGGACCGAGCCAAGAAACGCCATGCATACGTCAGTGTTTTCATTGTATCTATTTTAAGTTTATTCATTACTAAGTTTATTAGCAGGCAAGGCTATCAGACTTTATTGCCTTACCTACTGTTTATTCCCGCTTGATGACTTCCGCCGGATTCTCATGTGCGGCACGCCAGACACGCCAACTAATACTCAACCCGACTACCAATAACAAGACAAGAAAAACGCCCAATACCGGAGCAATCGGAATCGGCATCTGGCGCGTGTAGGTTTCTATCCAATGTTTAACCAAGATATAAGCCAACGGAAATGCCGGCAATGCCGCTAACAGTAACAACTCAATATATTCCCGATAGAACAGTGAAAGGATATTCCGTACCGTAGCACCGTTGACTTTCCGAATAGCTATTTCCTTACGACGTTGTTCGCAAGTAAGTGTCACCAACGAATAGATGCCAAAGATAGCTACCAACATACAAACCAACGAGGCGAATGCCAGCAAACGGGCCAGCATGGCTTCGGATTGCAGGTATTTATTATAGGACTCTTCTTCATTGACAAGCGTAATTTCTTTATCCGAAGCTTCTTTCCGGCAAAGCTGTTCAATTGCCGTGCGGCAAGCGTCCCATGTTCCTTCCTTGAAACGGAAAAGGATACCATTTTGCCACAGCATCAATCCCATTTCATCCCCGATAACAAATCCCGTATTCGGCATTTGCTCGGTCGGAGGCGTATATTGGAAATCTTTCACCACACCTTTGATCACTTGATTGGAAATCTGCATCCCGGTGTTTATATGTTTTCCAATCGCTTCTTCCGGTGTATATCCCATACGCCGAGCCAACGATTCATTGATCACAATCTCTCCATAGCCAGAAAATTCATTCAGCCATTCACCAGCCAAAAGCGTAAGCCTATAAAAGCGGGCCAATGTTTCATCTCCCACAAAAAGATTGATGGGTATCGGCACATCCAGCTTCTGCTCTAATCCTTCCCATTGTTGAATCTGCCCAACGGCTGTCCCTATATCCGACACCAAGGGACGATAATCGGCCGGAAGGACTTCGGTAATCATCGGTAGTTGTTTCAACTTCTCAACGAAAGGTGAAGTATTTTCTGTCCTGTCGAGGGCAAAATAACCCCGGTTGTGTAACTCTATTCCTAAATCATGCTGGCGTAAATAATCCAACTGACGGTTCATCCATTGTGTGCCCGTCATAAAAAGCATACAGATAAAAAGCTGGAAGACAATACTGCCTTTCCGAATCCACGTACGGAAACGACGTTCGCTCTCTCCATTTCCTGATCCCTGCAATTGCCTACGCTGGATACCATAAATCACACCGATTGCCACACCCAGCAACAAAACAGAAATAAGTATCAGGAAGAGCAAAGCTTCTCCATACAAGGAAGTCCGACCGGCATCCGTTCCTGTCAACTCCAGGAAAGTCGGGAAAAGGATTTCCATACCTAACATCCCGATCAGGAACGAACCCATCAACAGAAGCAAGAACTCCAAACCCAACAAACGGACTAACGACTGTATCGACGCACCATGTACGAGACGAAGCTTCATTTCCCGTTTCCTGACTTGCATCCGGTTAATAAACAAGGTCAAATAATTCATCAGCGCACAGAGAATCACCAACAAACCGGTTACAGAGAAATAAACGATGTACCGGAAGGTAATACCACCTTCACTTTGATTGCGGAAGTCTTTTGCATAGCGCAATTCCGTTAAAGGCGTAAGATATAAACGTTCAATACCGGTATTCCGTACTTCATTTGGATGTATCAGTTCATACGGCAGATTCTCGCTTATCTTGGCTTCCAACGCCGGAATATCCGTTCCTTCTTTCACCTTTAGCAACATCTTCCAAGTCTGATTCCACCATGTCCGATCTTTCCGCGGATCACCCATCAAGGCAATTGGAAAATTGGTATGCCGGTTATTTACCCGAACAACCGCACCAATCGTTCTTTTATCGCCAGTCCGTATTTCCAATTCCTTTCCTAACGGATTCTCATGGCCAAACCAAGCTTTGGCGGTTTCTTCCGTAATAGCTACTTCCTTGGAGCGTTCCTGCATGAAGTTCCGGTTTCCATCTACTAATTGGACATCCATCATCTGCACCCAAGCACTGTCGGCCGACGATAAGAAAGCTTGTTCGTACCTACCTTCTACCTTGACCCGATATTCAAACAAATCGAAATAGGCAAACGATTCTATCTCCGGAAAGTGTTCTTGCAGATACGCCCCTAATGGAACCGGCACACGCCACGTAATCCGTCCTTCGGCGAAACCATCATTCACCCGCACCAAATAAAGTCGGTCGGCATCTTTCCGGAACTGATCGTAAGTCATCTCATAATGAATCCAAAAGGCAGACAAGACGAAGCAGACAAAACCTGCCGCCAAGCCCAGCATACTAATTCCCGTCTGCACTTTATACTTCAGCAGATTCCGAATGGCTACTTTCAGGTAATGTTGTATCATATATCTAATATTTCTATCATCAATAACATAGACTTCTAAAACACCAGCTCTTCCGCTTCACCAAAGGTATCGTATCCGGAAACAATGACCAAGTCGCCAGGTTGTAATCCTTCTGTGATCTCGTATTGACGAGGATTCTGCCGACCAATGGTTACCGGGACTTTTACAGCCCGCGTCTTGTCGGCATTGACTTTATAAATCCACTGTCCACCGGTTTGCTGATAAAAGTTTCCACGTGGAACGACTAACGCCTGCTCGGGTTGTCCTAATTCGATTTGTACCCGAAAGCTTTTCCCTAGTCGGACATTCTCCGGCATTTCTCCGGTAAAGACCAAATCTACTTCAAAGAGACGATCTTTCACCTCCGGAATCACCTTACTGATCTTCAACGGATAACGTTTTCCCTGATAAGTAATGGCAGCCGGCAAACCGGTAGTAACCCGATCAATATAATATTCACTGAGGGACGTATGAATCTTAAACTGGTCCATCACCTTGACTTCCGCGATATTCTCTCCGGCAGCCACCTGTTGTCCGGGCGTTACTTTCACGAAACTCAGCTGTCCGTTTATCGGAGAGCGGACCACCAAATCCTCAATCCGTTGCCGACTTCGTATCAACTTCTTTTCTTCCCGGTCACGATCGTTTTGCAATAGCTCTTTCCGGATAACTGTCATGGAAGAATCGCTCTGGAGACTTTTCAACTTCAGGCGGGTTGATTCCGTCTTATACCGATATTCATCTTCCGATACTTCCAGCTGGGCTTTACTGCGGATTCCCATCGCATACTCTTCCTTTTCGAGCGAGAAACTCTTCCGGATCTTGTTCAATTCATACTCGGCTTCCAGCGTCTGTTGCTTTAAAGTCAGACTCTTCTGTTCCATCTCCAGGGCTTTCTCCTGATACGAAATCCGTTGTTTCTCCCATTCATCCTGCTGGTCTTCTATCTCGCGCATCAAATTCGGATTCGTCAGTGTCAGAATCGTATCGCCTTTCTTCAGTAAACTGCCTTCTTCCCCGATGATCTGATCCACATTTCCGGCTTCCCGCGTATTGACAATAATCGTCAGAATCGGATGAACAATGCCTTCTACATCTACATATTCCATAAAGTCGGCTTGTTTTACTTCTTCTATCTGAATATGTTCCGCGTTAATCCGCAACCGTCTCGGACCAGAAGCCAATACAATCACATAAATCAGACCACAGCATACCAGGAAAGCTCCGGCCAAGTAATAACGGTAACGTATGTACCAAGGTTTCTTTTCCAGTTTTATATCCATAAGAGTTTCGTTTATATTTCGGGTAAATTTTCACTTAACGGGCAATTCTGTTGGAAATCATATTGCGTCATACTACGCAACCCATAATACAATGTCCAATAGGTTTTCATCGCCGACAGATAATTACGCTGTGCAGCATCCTTTTCAGTTGTAGCAGCATTCAAATCCAGGATAGACGACTTTCCCATCAGGTATAACTTCATGGCTACTTCATAGCGTTTACGGGCTGTTTCATCTGTCTTCTGGGCTACCTGTACTTGCTTCGCCTGCAAGTTAAACTGTCGCACCATCTTCCGGACATTCAGTTCGAAGTCAGTCATGGCCTGGCCCACTTGCGTATCAACCAGCTCCATTTGAGACTTTGCTACGCGGACTTTTCCTTTCCCGCGTCCCCAATCCAGAATCGGAATGGCTAATGAAAGACTCACATACTGCTGATTCAACGGATTCCGATAAGAAGCCCTTAATTCTTCTCCGGTCTGCGAAAGACCAAACTGCAGGTACAAATCGGCCTTTAGTCCCCGTTCAGCCCGGGCTGCTGCCAGATTACTTTTACTTTCCAGTCGCATCCGTTCATAAGTTTCCATTTCCGGACTATAAGCATACGCCAGTTCCAAAGCCCGGTCTAACGGTACTTCAAACGCGACAATATCTTCGACACTCGGAAGGACTTCCAGATTCTCATCTTCCCGCAAACCTAAAAAAGAACGGAATGTCAAGGCGGCTTCTTCGACTTCTATCTGAGCCTTCATCACATTCGTTTCTTCATTCAGCCGGTTTACTTCCAGCTGCAACATCTCATTCTCTGATATGCTTCCGATCTCATACCGACCTTTTGCATACCGGTATAATGTATCCGCCGAAGCATAATTAGACTTGGCTATTTGCAGGTTTGCCTGCGCCGTTGCCAGACTGAAAAACAAATCACACGTTTTAGAGGCAATCAGCTCCAAAGTTTCCGCATAGCTTTTCTTGGCTTCCCGAAAACGTACCGGTTCAATACGCCGGTCCCACTTCAACGAATTATAACCGAAAAGCGACTGACGGTAACCAATGGTAATCGGTTGCGTATTATAAGCCTTCGTTTTTGTCGTCAGTTCATCCATCCGCTGCGTAGCTGTCTGTATAAACAAGCTACCACCCGTAAACCAAATATTCTGACTGATCGAGAGAGCCAGGTCCGTACTCAACTGGTTCTGCCGGATAAACTGTTCGGTTCCGTCGGGTTGTGTTACCTTATTAATCTGCCGGTTCAGATAAGGCGAAGAAGTCAAGCTGACTCCCGGCAGATAATTGGCCCGAAAGTAGCGGTAACTCCAATAAGCAGCCCGATACGTATGTGCAGCCGCCTGCGCTTCCGGAGAATAGGCTTGTGCCAATTCAATCGACTGCTTCAATGTCAATTGATGTTGGGCTTGAGCAATACTTGTTAAAGTCAGCCACAGGCTTCCACTTAATAAAAGTATAGTCCGATAGAGTTTCATATAGACACGATTTATCACAAACACAAATTCAAATATCGTGCCATATCCGTAACCTATTATATGATAGCGATATATAGAAAAGGAGAGAATTAACTCCGTGCGATTCTGCACAAAAAACGTGCGGGAACGCACGCACAAGGTATGTTTATTCCTTGTATCTTTGCCTGTATGGAAGAAAAAGGGAAAATATTGATTATCGACGATAACGAAGATGTTCTGTTTGCTTTGAATATGCTGCTCGAACCGTATATGCAGAAGATCAAAGTAACCACACAGCCTGCGCGTATCGAACACTTTATACGAACATTCCAGCCGGATGTGGTTTTGCTGGATATGAACTTCAGGCGTGATGCCGTAAGCGGACAGGAAGGTTTTGAATGCCTCGAACAAATCCTGAACATTGATCCGCAGGCGGTTGTCATTTTCATGACGGCTTATTCGGATACGGAAAAGGCGGTCAAAGCGATTAAAGCCGGAGCAACCGACTTTGTATCTAAGCCCTGGGAAACAGAGAAGTTATTGGCTACACTTTCTTCGGCTATCAAACTAAGCCATTCCCGTAAAGAAGTGGATCGTCTCCAGGCACAAATGAATGCCTTGAAAGGAGAACCTGATCTGCCGGAACTGATCGGTGAATCACCGGCCATGCAGAAAGTGAAAGAAACGATTACCCGGCTTTCTGAAACGGATGCGAATATCCTCATCTCGGGCGAGAACGGAACGGGGAAAGACCTGGTGGCCCGGTTACTGAAATATTATTCTCCCCGGCGCGACGATGCCTTCATTACCATCGATCTGGGCAGCATTCCGGAACAACTCTTCGAGAGTGAACTGTTCGGATACGAGAAAGGAGCATTTACTGATGCCCGCAAGTCGAAACCCGGACGGATGGAAACGGCTTCCGGCGGTACGTTGTTTCTCGATGAAATCGGTAATCTGTCGTTGCCAATGCAAGCGAAACTCCTGACGGCAATTGAGAAGCGTTACATCACACGTTTGGGAGCAGTCGAACCGATTCCCATCGATGTCCGTCTGATTTGTGCCACCAATGCCAACCTGCATCAGCTGGTAGCCGAAGGGAATTTCCGTCAGGATTTGCTCTATCGTATCAATACCATCGAACTGATCATTCCGCCGCTGCGCGAACGGGGGGAAGATATTCTGTTATTGGCCGAGCATTTCCTGAAGCATTATAACCGGAAATACAAGAAAGAGATCAAAGGCTTCAGCCGGGATGCCAGCGCCAAGTTGATGAAATACAAATGGCCGGGCAACGTCCGCGAGCTACAGCATGTATTGGAACGGGCCGTAATCCTCAACGAAAGCAGCCTGTTGCGTCCGAACGATTTTCCGTTGTATCCGGCCACACATGAGCGGAAACAACCCGAAGACAACGAACTGAATCTGGAACAGGTAGAACGAAAGACCATCGAACGAGCCTTACGGCAAAGCAACGGCAATATGACCTATGCCGCCGAGCTATTGGGAATCACCCGTTTCTCCCTTTACCGTAAAATCGAAAAGTTAGGCTTATGAAAACCTATACGCTGACAATCGCGCTCCACATCGCAGGAATCTTCCTTTCGGCTCTGTTCCTTGCCTACAGTCTGCTGCAGGAATGGTTCTTTTGTAGCGTATTCAGCGTATTGGCTATCGTGAGTATCAGTATCCGACTTTATATCCTGCAGATGCGGCAGGTGAAGTCTTGGCGTTATCTGGTCGATTGTCTGTTGCAACACGACTTAACCCAAATGGTTCACGCCCCGTTTAAAGACAAAGCCATGCAGGAACTGGCCACCGATTTATCGGCCGCCCTTCGTTCATTGCGCCAGCAATTATTGAACGAAGAAGTAAAAAGACAATATTACGAAAGCTTGTTGAACAAAGTTGATACCGCCGTCCTCGTTACTGATAAGCAAGGGAAGATAGACTGGACGAATCGGGCTGCGGATACGTTGTTGGCTTCTTCGCCATTCTTACCGGATGAGATTCTGACGGCGATCCGGAAGAAATTGCCGGTAGTCCATTACACCCGACAAAACCTTCCCTTGGATTTATCCATCGACGTGACCCGTATTTTTCTGCAAGGATGCGAACGATGGATTGTCAGTTTAAAGAACATTCACGCGACTTTGGAACGGAACGAGATGGAAGCCTGGCAAAAGCTGATCCGCGTTCTTACGCATGAAATCATGAATTCCATTACACCCATCATCTCGTTGGCCGAAACCTTAAGCGAACGATGTAAAGAGTCTCCGGAAGAAACCCGAAACCGCCAGCACCTGCAACAAGGCTTGAACATCATCCGCCGTCGTAGCAAAGGTCTGCTGGAGTTTGTAGAGAATTACCGAAAACTCACCCGCATCGCCCCGCCGGTTAAAGTCCGTATTTCCGTCAAAGAGTTCTTTGCCGACCTGAAACGCCTGAATCCGGAGCCATATATCCACTTCCAGCTGGCCGACGAATCTTTGGAATGGGAAGCCGACCGGGCACAAATGGAGCAAGTATTCCTAAACCTGTTGAAGAATGCCCGCGAGGCTTGTGCCACTGTGAGCGAACCGAATATACAAGTCCGGGCCGAATCAAACGGAAAAGAGCGGATCTTCATCATCCAAGACAACGGAGAAGGCATCCTTCCCGACGTACTGGAACGGATTTTCATCCCGTTTTTCACCACCAAACCCAACGGTTCCGGTATCGGCCTCAGCCTTTGTAAACAAATCATCACCCTGCATGGCGGCAGCATCTCGGCAACTTCCGGAAACGGTCAGGGCAGCTGTTTCCGAATCCTCTTTCCCTAAACTTCCGAAAGGCAGTACATAAACTTTCAATGGTAGGCAACCATTCTTTCTTTTCCCGGCAGATATTCTTTAATCCACGCCGCGGATTACTTAGTTCACGCCGTGGATTAAGTAGTTTCCGGCGAGAATTACTTAGTTCACGTCGTGAACTAAAGAATTCTTCAGGAGAAACACAAAAAACTCCCGGTAGAATTTCAGTTATCTATCGGGAGTTTTCAGATTTATTACGTAGAGAGAAGAAGGTTACTGCTTGCATTCTTCCGGTAAAATCGCCAAGGCTTTATTTTCGTTTGCCTCCATGATTTCCCGTTCGCCCGGACCTTTGTCGTTAATACCGCAAAGATGCAGAATCCCGTGGATAATAGTCCGGTGCAATTCCTCGTTATATGAAGTATGAAAAGCCTCGGCATTGGTCTTGACCGTATCCAGGCTGATGAACAAATCGCCGGAAATCTTGTTTCCCTCCGTATAATCAAACGTAATGATATCCGTATAATAATCGTGTTGCAAATACTGGCGGTTGACTTCCAGGATCTTTTCGTCCGAACAGAAAATATAACTGATGTCGCCCGTTTTCTTGCCATACGTCGCAGCCACAGCTCTCACCCAACCGCTCACTGCCTGTTTATTGATTGCCGGAAGTTCAGTATCTTCCGCATAAAAAGCTATTGCCATATCTCTTGATTTTATTGTCTGCAAAGGTACGAAAAGTTCGTTTTATTTATCTCGTCGGTAAATGGTTCGGCCAACTCGGTCAATATGTTCTTTCAATGCCTCATTTTGAATGCGCCGATATAAGACGACATCCACAAAATAAGGTAACAGTGAGGCTTCCAAATCCGCTAGGACAGCCGAAAGATCATCCTTTTCAAGGTCTTCTCCCTTAATAGCCAAATCAATATCGGACGCCGGTTTATAGTTCCCTTTTGCTCGGGAACCAAAAACAACGGCTTCTTCTATATGCGGATAACGGGATAAAATGTGCCGCAATATCGCCAGCTCCTTTTCCGACAATCCCATATTTATAATTTCATCAGCCATTGATGCAAATCTTTTAGTAAAAAATAATACGTCTGCTGAATATCAGCGATAACTTCTTTTGCGACCTCATCGTCGTAGGTATGAGCCGTCAGATTACGGTCATTCAAAGCCTTCAGCCATACATCTCCCTGCTGAATATAACCACATTGAAACGCCTGCCGAAGCGTTGCCCGGGGCGAAGGAACCGTAAAGCCTTCCATTTCCAGATAATCTTTCAACGTCTTCCAAGCCAGTTCAAAAGTAAACTCATAGGTTTGTATCAATCCGGCTTGCAACAAGACATTATCCGGATCATTCCGAATGATCTGAATCGCGTCCGTTAGTCGTTTAAATGCTTTATCAAAGTTTTGGAAACGTTGCTTCCATCGAACATCTACATCCATACTATCCAGTTACTACGTTCAACATTTACCTTACCGGTATGATTATCCCTCTACAAAGGTACGAAAGTAAGTAAATATCTTTACCTTTGCAGGAAACAGAAATCAAAAATATCATGAAAAGAATTGTTGTGCTAATTATCTTAAGTTGCCTTTGTGCCTGGCAAGCAATAGCTGCCGATTACCGTTACGAACGAAACATTGCCTACCGACAGGCGAATGACGCGTATGCCGATTCGATGTGCAGGCTGGATATCGCTTATCCGGCCAATGCCAAGGAAGCTCCCGTGGTTGTCTGGTTTCACGGAGGCGGCCTGACCGGAGGAAAGCGGGAAATACCGGAGGCGTTATTAAAAGAAGGTTTGATCGTTGTAGGAGTTGAATACCGCTTGTCACCAAAAGTAACTATCCCGGAGATCATTGATGACGCGACACAAGCCGTCAGCTGGACATTCGATCACATTGCCCAATACGGAGGAAGTACCCAAAAGATTTACTTATCCGGTCATTCAGCCGGAGGTTATCTGATTGATTTAGTAGGATTGAATAAAAGCTTATTAAAGAAATACGGAAAGGATGCCGACCAGATCGCCGGACTGATTCCCTTCAGCGGACAAGTCATTACACACTTTGAAGCCCGCCGCCGCATGGGAATGCCGCCATTACAGCCCTTGATCGACTCGATAGCTCCGCTCTATTACGTTAGGAAAGACTGTCCGCCTATCCTGATTATCTCAGCCGACAGGGAAAAGGAATTGTACGGAAGATATGAAGAGCAGGCGTTCTTCCACCGTTTATTCAAGTTATTGGGGCATCCGGATGCAACACTGTATGAACTGGACGGATATGATCACGGAAATATGCCGATAGCATCTTTCCCATTACTCCTGCAATTTATCCGTGAACACGAAAAGAAATAACCGATAACGGACGAAAGCCGGTTATCTCACCAACCATTTCTCGATATTCCGAGTCGCGTTGCTGAAGTTCACACCTACTTTGAACAAGCGACGCGGGTCGGATGCGAAAGGCAAAGCGTACTGCTTTTCTTCTATCTGCTGTAAGGCTTCCTCGGCCGTACCGTCTAACTTAAATTCCATTACATAGATGAACTGGTCCGTGCGGATAACCAGATCTACGCGTCCTTCGGATGTATGGTATTCGGCCTGTGTATAAAATCCTACCAAGCGGAAGATGATGAACAGGACATTCTGGTAATGCAATTCCAAATCTCGTACCAGTTCGTAAGGTGTATCCGAGAAGAAACTCTGAAGACGTTTCATGAATCCGTCTATATCTCCCGAACGCACTTCCTTGACAAAGTTCACAATATGGAAAGCCGAACTGCCCGAACGGATATGCGCATAATAAGGCAACAGGAAGCGGGTGAAGCCTTCTTCCACTTCCTTATTCGGGAAACCCAATGTATAAGTCTCAAATTCCGGATCATAATCCTTGATCGTCAGATAACCGCTCTGATAAAGTACCGGAATTGGAGATGAATCCACCGTATCAATGCCGGTCAGCGTATCGGCTGTCGCCTGTTCATACGTCAGATGTTCCAACGGATAATGATTCTCTTTCAGCAGTTCTACCAGATATGTTGGTGTTCCCGTCTCGAACCAGTAATTACGGAATTGCTTACTCTTCAACACATTCAACAAACTAAACGGATTGTACATACCGGATGTACGTTCAGCAAAATGATAACCATCATACTGTTCCTTCAATCTTCGGCAAGTATCCTCATAACTCATACCGACAGCTTCTGCCAACTCTTGAATATCTGTCGATAATGTTGCATATAATTCCTCTTCACTGATACCGCATAAACCTGCAAAATCTCGGATAAGCGTTATATCTTCAATATTATTCAAGTCACTGAATACACTAACCTTACTAAACTTCGTCACGCCGGTCAGCAACGCAAACTGCAGATAAGCGTCCTTGCTTTTCAGTACTCCATAAAAAGCCTTCAGGATATTCCGATAACTGGATTGAAGCTCTTTATTATGGATTGCCTGTAGCATGGGTTTGTCGTATTCGTCAATCAAGACCACCACATTCCGGCCTGTTTTCTCAGCCGCTCGTTGAATAACACCCTTAAAGCGGAGAGATAACGTCGTTTCACTTTCCTGTGTTCCATAAAGACGTTCCCACTCACATAAAGTATCATTCAGAATAGAAGTCAAGCTATCTACCGAATCATAGCGCTGGGCATTTAAATCCAAAAGCAATACCGGATAAGTTTTCCAGTCCTTTTCCAAAGAAGCCATCGCCAAGCCATCGAATAATTCTTTCTTCCCTTCATAATAAGCCTGCAAGGTGGAAAGCAACAGACTCTTTCCAAAACGGCGCGGACGACTCAGAAAGTAATACTTTCCCGTTTGAACCAGCTGATAGACCAAGGCGGTCTTATCCACATACAAATATCCTTCCTTGCGGATATTCTCGAAACTCTGGATGCCTATCGGATATTTTCTGTTCATAGCTTCTCTGATTTGAGGGTTGTCGTTTTACAAAGGTAGCAAGAAATTATTCATCTCACCAGCCATTTCTCAATATTCCGAGTCGCGTTGCTGAAGTTCACACCTACTTTGAACAAGCGACGCGGATCGGATGCGAAAGGCAAAGCGTACTGTTTTTCCTCTATCTGCTGCAAAGCTTCTTCGGCTGTGCCGTCTAACTTAAATTCCATTACATAGATAAACTGGTCCGTGCGGATAACCAGATCTACGCGTCCTTCGGATGTATGGTATTCGGCCTGTGTATAGAACCCAACCAAGCGGAAGATGATGAACAAGACATTCTGGTAATGCAATTCCAAATCTCGTACCAGTTCGTATGGCGTATCCGAGAAAAAACTCTGAAGGCGTTTCATGAATCCATCTATATCACCCGAACGCACTTCCTTGACAAAGTTCACAATATGGAAAGCTGAACTGCCCGAACGGATATGCGCATAATAAGGCAACAGGAAGCGGGTAAAGCCTTCTTCCACTTCCTTATTCGGGAAACCCAATGTATAAGTCTCAAACTCCGGATCATAATCCTTGATCGTCAGATAACCGCTCTGATAAAGTACAGGGATCGGAGATGAATCCACCGTATCAATGCCGGTCAGCGTATCGGCCGTCGCCTGCTCATACGTCAGATGTTCCAACGGATAATGATTTTCTTTCAGTAATTCTACCAGATATGTCGGCGTTCCTGTCTCGAACCAGTAATTACCCAACTTCTTCCGAGCGAAAGTATTCAACAGACTAAACGGGTTATACAGACCTTCTGAATTTTCTACAAAATGATATCCATCATAACGTTCTTGTAATTCCCGCAGTAAATCCTCATAACTCATCTGCAAGGTTTCGGATAAATCGCGTATATATTCTCCTAAATCCGTCACAAGCTCATGCTCCGTAATGCCACAAATAGTCGCATAGCGATTATCCATGGATATATCCATCAAATTATTTAAGTCACTGAATACACTGACTTTACTGAACTTCGTTACGCCGGTCAGCAACGCAAACTGCAAATAAGCATCTTTACTTTTCAGTACCCCATAAAAAGCCTTCAGGATATTCCGATAGCTGGATTGAAGCTCTTTATTATGGATTGCCTGTAACATCGGTTTGTCGTATTCATCGATCAAGACGACCACTTTCCGACCTGTTTTCCGACAAATCTTCTCAATCAAATACGCAAATCGCTCTTCCGGTGCCCGGTCTTTTTTCTCATCTCCATAAACAGCTTCCCAACTTTCCAAATGCTGATTGAGAATAGCTACCAGCGAATGTACGTCTTCATACCGACGGGCATTTAAATCCAAAAGCAATACCGGGTAAGTTTTCCAGTCCTTTTCCAAAGAAGCCATCGCCAAGCCTTCGAACAATTCTTTCTTTCCTTCATAATAAGCCTGCAAGGTGGAAAGCAACAGACTCTTTCCAAAACGGCGGGGACGACTCAGGAAATAATACTTTCCCGTCTGAACCAGCTGATAGACCAAGGCGGTCTTATCCACATACAAATATCCTTCCTTGCGGATATTCTCAAAACTCTGGATACCTATTGGATATTTTCTGTTCATAGCTTCTCTGATTTGAGGGTTGTCGTTTTTACAAAGGTAGTATTTTCTCTCTGTTTTCTGCCTTATCCAAAGAATAAATAAGCCATAGCTATAGCCGCAATCGCTCCCGCCAAATCTGCCAGTAAAGCACATGGAACCGTATATCGGGTATTCTTAATGCCTACACTTCCATAATAAAGCGCGACTACATAAAATGTAGTATCACACGAACCTTGGACAATAGAAGACAAACGACCCACAAATGAGTCCGCTCCATACGTATTCATCGCATCAAGCATCATACCGCGCGCACCACTTCCGCTTAACGGTTTCATCAGAATAGTAGGAAGAGCCTCTACAAAGTCGGTATTCAAGCCCAGAGAACCGACACAGAACCGAACACCTTCGATTAGGAAATCCATCGCTCCCGAAGCACGGAAAATCCCGATTCCAACCAGAATGGCGACTAAATAAGGAATAATCGTAATGGCCGTCTGGAAGCCTTCTTTCGCTCCTTCAATAAAGGCGTCATAGACATTCAGCTTTTTACGGACGCCGCTCAAGATAAATCCGCAGATAATGGTAAACAGCAAAGTATTGGCAAACAGGGTAGAGTAGAGGGAAACCTGTTCTTGTGTCATCGAATGAAACAACCAGATCAGGCCACCAATCAAAGCAGCCATACCACCAAAGAAAAGCAATAAGTTCCGTTGCAGGATATTTATCTTCTGCTTAAAACAGACCGCCAAGATAGCCACCAACGTAGAAATAAATGTAGCCAACATAATTGGTAAGAAGACATCCGAAGGATTAGCTGCTCCTAATTGCGCCCGATACATCATGATCGTAATGGGAATAAGCGTCAATCCGGAGGCATTGATGCAAAGGAACATAATCATCGGATTACTGGCGGTGTCTTTCTCCCGGTTGAATTCCTGCAACTGTGTCATCGCTTTCAGTCCCATCGGCGTAGCCGCATTATCCAATCCCAAGAGATTTGCCGACAAGTTCATGAAAATAGAGCCGGTCACCGGATGATCTTTCGGTATATCCGGGAAAAGCTTACTGAATACCGGAGAAGCCATCCGCGCAAATGCCTGAATCACGCCTCCTTTCTCTCCAATCTTCATAATACCTAACCAGAGAGATAATATACCGGTCAGCCCCAATGAGATCTCAAAGCCTGTTTTCGCTGAGGCAAACGAAGCATTGATAATCTCCGTAAAGACATTCGTGTCGCCCAAGAAAAGCAATTTGCAGGCAGCTACGACAAAAGCTATCAGAAAGAAAGCAATCCAAATATAATTCAGTACCATATGTTCTGTTTTTTAGGAAGCAAATATAAGAATATCTTTCCATTTCCAAGCTTCTATGTATATCCGGCTATTTCAAATAGCCAGGATTTTTTGTATGTTTGTACATTACTTTCGCAACAACTAAAAGAAAAGCGACCATGACAAAAGTATTAGTAACCTACGATATGTTCCGTGAAGGATTTACAGAGCTGGAAAAGCTGTATGATGTAACTTTCCCTGAAGGACGAGATTTTTCCTACGAAGAAGTATATGAAATGATCCCGGAATACGATGTTCTGTGTTCAATGTTCGACTTCCCGGTCAATAAGAAATTAGTGGATCATGCTCCGAAATTGAAACTGGTATCCAACTATGCCGTCGGATATAACAATATTGACGTGGCATATTGCATAGAAAAAGGAATCACCGTGACAAATACACCGGCACCAGTTACAGCTCCGACCGCAAATATTGCGTTGGGATTAATGCTTGATGTGGCACGCCGTATAACAGAATGCGACCGTAAACTACGTCGGTTAGGAAAACAGATGAAGGTTGGTGTGCTGGAGAATTTAGGTATTCCTATTGACGGAAAGACATTAGGTATAATCGGTATGGGACGTATCGGACAGGCTTTGGCTAAACGGGCAGTAGCGTGTAACATGCATATTCTGTATCATAATCGCCATCGGTTGTCACCCGAAGAAGAGGCTTCTATTCCTGCCCGCTACGTATCCCAAGAGGAATTACTGGCTCAATCGGATTTTGTTTCCCTCAATGCACCTTATACGCCCGAGACCTATCACCTCATCGGGGAAGAGGAATTTAAGCAGATGAAGTCTTCAGCCGTATTAATCAATACAGCCCGTGGTCCGTTAGTCGACGAACATGCGTTGGTAAAAGCGTTACAAGACGGAACCATTCATGGCGCCGGCCTGGATGTTTTCGAATTTGGCGATCATCCATTACCCGAATTATTAGAGTTGGAAAATGTCGTTCTTACACCCCACATCGGGACCCAGACATACGAAACTCGTGTCATCATGGCACAAACCGTTTGTAATAATGTAATCGGTTTCCTGGAAGGCGACCGTTCTATTACCCGTGTATTGCATCCATGAAAACGGCATCTTTTATCATAGACGAACTCCAATCGGTCGCATCAACCGAAAAAGCAGCACATTTGAGCCGTTTTTTCAAGACTGGTCCCGGAGAATATGGGGAAGGTGACAGCTTCTTGGGTATTCCCGTTCCACTGACACGCAACATTGCCAAAGCGAATATAGATACGCCGCTGGAAGAATTACAAATCCTGATCCATTCTCCATGGCATGAAGCTCGGCTTTGTGCGCTACTCATCCTTGTAGAACGCTTCAAGAAGAAAAAGACGACCGATGAGGAACGCTGTAACATCTACCAGTTTTATCTGAAGAATACCCGGCACTGTAACAACTGGGATCTGGTCGATTTAAGTTGTCCGACTATCGTAGGCGGTTATCTTCTGCATCAGACAGACCATAGTCTGCTGTACCGGTTGGCCGAAAGTGACAACCTGTGGGAGCAACGCATTGCGATTGTCTCTACCATAGCCCTCATCCGCCACGATCAGTTTGACGACACCCTTGCCCTTTCCAGGAAGCTGATGAACCATAAGCACGACCTTATGCACAAAGCCGTTGGCTGGATGCTTCGTGAAATCGGTAAGCGCAACCGGGATGTCCTTTCCGAGTTTCTCGATGAATATGCCACCCGTTTACCCCGTACGGCTCTTCGTTATGCCATTGAGCATTATCCGGAAGAGGAAAGGCAGGCTTTCCTCCGAAAGAAGTAGTAGCCGATTTTGTCTTCAGTTTATAACTAGTGAGAATTTATGAACAAGAAAATAGCAGAAGAAATTCGTGAACTGGCGAAGAGATATCATACTCCAGATTTTATTACCCGTGATCCGATCCAGTTTCCTCATCATTTCACAGAGAAAAAGGATATTGAAGTATCAGCCTTCATTACAACCTGGATTACTTTCGGAAAACGGGAATGTGTTATCCGGAAATTAAACGAATTCCATCAGGCTATTGATTGGAAACCTTTCGAATTCATCCGCGATACAGACAATATCAACCAGGTGATTTCGGCGATGAATAAAGGGAAGAAGTTTTACCGGTTCTATTCTTACGAGGATTTAAAATCACTTTGCCTCAGACTCAACAAGATTTATACCGTCTATAACTCCTTGGAAGAAGCTGTTATGCAGACAGAAATAGGACCAGATATGCACCGTAATGCCCATATTCACCTATATAAATTACAATCCTTGTTTTCCGGGATCAAAGGAATCCCTGAACCATCCAGCTATTCTGCCTGCAAACGCCTGGCTCTATTCCTGCGCTGGATGGTGAGACAAGATAAAACTGTAGATTTAGGTATCTGGAAACAGGCACTTCAGCCCAAAGACCTGATTATTCCGTTAGATACGCACGTAACCAAAATGGCAATCCGCCTCGGACTGATTCCAGAGACTAAATCACAAACGCAGTATATTGCCCAGCAGATTACGGATCAGTTAAGAGAAATATTCCCAGACGATCCTTGCTTAGGTGATTTTGCTCTCTTCGGGAAAGGGGAAGAAGAGGCTAACCAAAAGGGAATCGAGTAGGAGCGACCTTCATCAACGGAATTTTTCTTTCACCTCTTCCGGAACATCCAGTTTAGCTCTTTCCTCCAGAATCTGTTCCTGATTATCCAATGCCCAACGGACCAATTCTTTCAACAGGGGCATCAGACTACGGCCACGGTCGGTCAGTGTGTATTCAACGCGTGGCGGGACTTCCGGATAGACATCCCGTTTTATCAGTCCATCTGCTTCGAGCGTACGCACCGTTAATGTAAGCATCCGCTGGGAAATATCGCCGATAGACTTCTGAATCTCGTTGAAACGCATCGTACCGTTCGCGTCTAATGTAACCAAAACCAACATAGACCATTTACTGCCAATGCGACTCAAGATATCCCGAATCGGACAAAATTTATGATGATGAAATTCTTTCATATTTTTAACCCTTTACTATCTGTCTGTAAACGAATAATCGTAACAAAAATGTTACTGACGAACGTCGCTGTGCCTTCTTGACTGCCTTTATTCTTTCGTTCATCTTTGCATCACAAATATAAAGAACACTTTTAAATTTAACAGATTATGGAACAGAAAATGGCAACAATCAGCGGTAAGAATTTCACAAGTATTGAAACTGGATCGATGAACGAATGGAAGGAAAAGATCTTCCTGAAAGAAGCGACAGGTGCAACAGCTACCGAGATTTCCATCTCAACATTGCAACCCAACGAGGCTACGCCGTTCTTTCATGCTCACAAGCAGAATGAAGAAACCTATATCATTTTGAGTGGAAAAGGTGATTTCCAGGTAGACGATCAGTGTTTCCCGATTCAAAGCGGCAGTGTAGTTCGCGTAGCTCCCGAAGGAAGCCGTTCGATGCGTAATACAGCCAACGAACCGATGCATTATATCGTCGTACAGGCAAAGCAGCATTCACTGGAACAATTTACCTTTACCGACGCAACGATTCTCGAGCAGGCTCCTTTGTGGAAATAAAAAGCGGACTGTTTTTTCCCTATTTCCCTTGAAAATCCCTCCAGAAGTGTTACATTTGTATGTCAAACATTAAATTATAATACAATGCGAACACATTTAATGGTCCTAAGCATTGCATGGTTAGCAATGTCAATGCAGCTTCCGGCTCAGGAAGTTGCCAGTACTCAAACAGATGAGCAGAAGGAAAAACGGATGGAATGGTTTGAAGAAGCCAAACTGGGTATCTTCATCCATTGGGGAATCTATGCCGTAAACGGCGTATCGGAAAGTTGGTCTTTCTACAATAATTATCTGCCTTACGATGAATACATGAGCCAGACCAAAGGTTTTACGGCTTCGAAATACAATCCGAAGGAATGGGTGGATTTGATTCAGGAAAGTGGTGCCCGCTATACGGTACTGACCACCAAGCATCACGACGGTGTCGCTTTGTGGGATACGAAGGCAGGCGACCTGAGCGTTGTCAAATCGACTCCGGCCGGAAAGGATCTGGTGGCGCCCTTCGTGGAAGAAGTTCGCAAACATGGACTGAAGTTAGGATTTTATTATTCACTCCTCGACTGGTCGCATCCGGATTATCCGAACAAGACCAAGACAGAAACCCGGTATAAAGACGATCCGGCCCGGTGGAATAAGTTTGTCCAGTTCAATTTTGCCCAATTATCAGAACTGAATAAAACCTGGAAACCGGATCTGTACTGGTTTGACGGCGACTGGGAACAAAGTGCCGAGGCGTGGAACTCCAAAGGAATTGTCGACCTGCTTCGTTCTACTAATCCGAATGTCATTATTAATTCGCGTATTCAGGGATATGGCGACTACGCGACTCCCGAACAAGGTGTCCCGGTTGTCCGGCCGAAAGACAAATACTGGGAGTTATGTATGACGATGAACGATTCGTGGGGATATCAGCATACAGATACAAACTACAAGACGCCCTATATCTTGTTGCGCACGTTTGTTGATTGCCTCAGTATGGGCGGAAACTTATTGCTCGACATTGGTCCTAAAGAAGACGGAACGATCCCGGAAGAGCAGGTGGCTATCCTGAAGGAATTCGGCCGGTGGATCAAGAAGCATAAAGAAGCGGTTTACGAGACACGTGCCGGTATTCCGGCAGAACATTTCCAAGGCTATACCACCTTGAACAAAGCCGGCGACATCCTGTATCTGTATCTGCCGTATCGCCCGAACGGTCCGGTCGAGATTAAGGGATTGATGAACAAGGTAAACCGGGTTTGGGTAGTAGGAAACGGAACGATGCTTTCCTATAAGGTCTACAACAAGAACTACTGGAGCGAAGTTCCAGGCAACTTGTATATTGACGTTCCCGACCGGGTTCTGGATGAGCAAATCACTGTATTGGCTGTCTTGCTCGACGGACCTGTCAAATTATACCGTGGAGAAGGACAGGTGATCTCTTCGAACTAAAACGAGAGACGCTCTTCATTCCGGATTCAGAAATAACGAGAATCGATTTCGAAACAAACGAGAAACGGAACCGATTCTCGTTATTTTTGTATTCTTCCTCAGTAGTATCAGAATCTATCCGCAGATATTTGGGTTCTTTCTCTTTTTTCCCCATCTTTGTTATCCACAAGCAGACTTATTCTATTATATCATGAAAAAGGCATTTCTCCGTATTTTAACAGCAGGATTCATCTCTTTTGGAAGCGTAGCAGCTTCCTCGACAGTATTCATTTCTACTGCTTCCGCAGAAACATCAACACAGGAAGTAATTTCCGTTTTTACCGGAACAAAAAGCCAATGGGAAGGATGTGACCGGTATGACTTCAAGTTTCAAGACCGGGATGCCATCGTCGTTGTACCGAAAAAGGCAGCACCCGGTCGTCCGTGGATTTGGCGTCCGGCTTTCTTCGGTGCATTTCCGTCGGTCGATCAGGCTTTATTGAAAGAAGGATTTCATATCGTTTACTACGACTTGACACACCTGTACGGAAGTCCGCATGGTGTCAAGTTGGGAAATGACTTCTATGCCGAAATGGTGAACCACTATCAGTTGGCCTCGAAAGTAACAGTCGAAGGATTCAGCCGGGGTGGATTATATGCCTTTCACTGGGCAGCACAGAATCCGGAGAAAGTAGCTTGCTTGTACGTGGATGCGCCCGTCTGCAACGTCTTCAGCTGGCCTAAAAAGACAGCTCCGGATCTTTGGCCGGACCTGCTAAAGGAATGGAATCTGAAAGACGCAGAAGTAGGAGAGGATTTTAAGGGGAATGTCATTCATCAGGTAGATAAACTCGTCGCCAGGAAAGTCCCAGTCATAGCTGTTTGCGGAGGAGCAGATAAAGTCGTTCCATACGAAGAGAACCTGAAGCCGGTGGCCGACAAGTATCGGAAAGCCGGAGGCGTCATCGAAGTGATTGTCAAACCGGACTGCGACCATCATCCGCACAGTCTGGAGAATCCGGAACCGGTGGTCGATTTCATCAAGCGGTATCAGCCGGGATATGCCGACAAAGTACACATCCATACACGGGGAAATCTGAATAATGCCTTCCATAAATTCAATATTGAGAAGAAAGGATGCGTAGCTTTCCTGGGCGGTTCCATCACAGAGATGAGAGGCTGGTGCGCTCAAATCAGGGAAGACTTGCGACAACGCTTCCCCGATACTCAATTCACCTTTATCAAAGCCGGATTGCCTTCTGCAGGTTCTACACCGCATGCTTTCCGCATGGAGCAGGATGTACTGCAACATGGAACACCCGACTTGATGTTTGTAGAAGCAGCTGTCAATGATGACACGAATCATTTTACGGGGGAAGAACAGATTCAAGGTATGGAAGGCATCGTCCGTCATGCCCTTCGGGTGAATCCGAAGATGGATATCATCTTCCTTCATTTCATTTATGATCCGTTTATCGAACCTTTACAGAAAGGAGAACAACCGGAAGTATTTACCAACCATGAAAAGGTAGCAGAACATTATCAGCTTCCTTCCATTCATCTGGCACAGGAAGTGGCCGAGCGAATGAAGGCCGGTGAATTCGACTGGAACCAATTCGGCGGAACGCATCCCAGCTGGTTCGGACACAAATATTATACGGCTGCCATCAATCTATTACTGGATCAGGAGACAAAACCCTTCGATGCCTTACAAGAACAGAAGCACTCCTTGCCAACGCCCCTGAATCCGTTCAGCTATGCAGACGGGAAACTGGTTCCGATCAGTGAAGCCCAAAAACTGAAAGGCTTCGAGATCGTCAACGACTGGATTCCCGATGATCCGCAAATCGCTACCCGACCGGGCTTCGTTCATGTCCCGATGTTACATGCTTCTCAAGGGAAATCATCGCTGACTTTCTCATTCACCGGAACAGCCGTCGGCATCTTCTGCGCTGCCGGTCCGAAAGCCTGCGTCCTGGAGTATAGTATTGACGGAGCACCTTACAAGAAAATCGATACGTATACCGAATGGAGCTCCGGATTATACATCCCTTGGGTTTATATGTTTGAAAAGAAGCTGGAGAACAAACCTCACACATTGAAACTCCGCATCCCGAAAGGCAAACGAACTGAATGTGTGATCCGCGACTTCGTCGTCAATTGTCCGCAGGAATGAACGAGAAGGCAATAAGGGCGAGAAAGACAAGCCTGTTCTTTCCCGCCCATTCACTCCCTAAGTATGAGGCAACTTATACTTCTTCCCGTTTCAACTCGACGGGTTTAAAAGCAAACACAAAGAATAACAGCAAGACCAAGGAAGCTCCTGATGAGATCAGGAATAATACAGGCCAATCGCATTTATCGCCATCACGGAACATATCAATCAGCCATCCGTTCCATAACGTGCCAATCAAGAATCCGATTCCCCATACCAGGAAGAATAAAAGTCCCTGTGCACGGGCTTTCATCTCTTTCGGCGCTACCTGGTCTGTATATACCTGTCCGCCTACATAGAACAAGCCAAAGATCAGCCCATGTACGATGATTCCGATATAATAAAACCACTGCGCGTCGGTTTCGGCTCCTAAAAAGAAGGCAAAATAACGCACAAACAAAGCCACCAGACCATAAATCAATGTCTTCTTGATACCCGATTTTATCAGAATAGAGGTCGTAATCACCAGGAAGAACATCTCGGCAAGTTGTCCTAAGTTTAGGGTAACCGTAATATTCTGCACATGTTCGTCTGCTAAAATCATCGAACCATATACATGATACAAGGTAAACGGAATGATCGACAGAAAAGTCAGGATCATGAAGATCCGGTAGTTCTTGTCTTTCATCAGCGAGAAAGCACTGAAACCTGTAATATCCATCAGAGAAATGGAGGAAGCCTTCGAAGTGGCCGGAGGCGTATGCGGCAGTCGCAGATTCATCAAGGCAGCCACAAAGCAGACAGCCGCCCCGCAATACATCGGCAGGTTCGTATCGTCAAAAGCAGGCAAATGCATCACATACAAAGCGATGATGCTGAAGATTCCGGATGCCACCCAACCTACTGAACCGAACATCCGGATGCGCGGAAACTGCTCGGCAGGCGCGTGCTGCATGGCAATCGTACTTGTAAGGCTCTGCGTCGGCATGTGGCAAAGCATAGCCAGCACCACACTCACCATCAGTCCCGGAAAAGCATCCTGCCGGGCGGCAATCAGCAGGAAGATACCCGTCAGCACATTCAGTACCGCCAGGATTTTCTCGGCTGCGAAATAGCGGTCGGCTATGGCTCCGATAAAAGATGAGGCCATAGCGCCAATGGCCATCGAACTTAACACCAGAGAAATCTGGTAAACTTCGAGTTTTAAGGTATGCGACAGATAGGCAGCCAAAGGCACCCACCATACGGCACTCAGCATATACTGAAGAAACATCATGACGCAAAGCTGTATCTTCGTGCCCATGCTTGTCGCGTTGTTGCTTGTGTTAATCATAATACTTATAAAAATTAGTGCTTAATATTCGTCGGTCTTGTATCACAAATGTAAGTCGAAGGCATGTGGGAAACGGCTTGAAATCATGCCTTTCTTTTGCATATTTGTCTCATTTTCGGAGATTCACGGCCCTGTTGATACAATACTGCATATTTCTGATACAATATCTAATGCTTAATAAGCTTTCTCTTTTCCTTTGACAGACGCCTGCAGTTGACATATTTTTATGTATCTTTCGGTCGTCAATCTTCAAATCCGGTATATGAAGCACACTTTGTTGATCGTCTGTCTTGTTAGCCTGCTTTCGCTCTTTTCCCTGTCGGCGAAAGAGGTGAATTATATATTCCGCCATTATCAGGTAGAACATGGCCTGAGCGATAATATGGTTACCAGCTGTATCCAGGATAAAGACGGGTTTATCTGGATTGGCACGCGCGATGGCCTGAACCGCTTCGACGGGTATTCTTTCAAGGTGTTCCGCCACGATCCGGAAGTCAGTTCCACGTTAGGCAGCAACTGGATTACTTCATTGAACTGTGATCAGGAAGGCAATCTATGGGTTGGTACGTTGGCTGGCCTTTTCCGGTATGACAAAGAACAGGAATCGTTTCATCATTTATCCCTGACAGCCAATAAACGTATTCCGTCCTTCCAGTTCGACCGCCAGAACCGGTTGTGGATGCTGATGGACGGTAATCTTATCTGTTATGACCAGACGGATAATCCTTATCGTATCTTTGCCCATCCCAACAACTTGGCCTATACATCGTTCTGCATCACCACCAATCAGGAAATATGGGTGGGCGACAGCAATGGCTCGCTTTCCCTGATTCATGAAAAAGAAGATCGGATAGAAACCTTCCCGCTCTTTCCCAACCAGCCGGCCCGGAAACTGCAGATGCTATATCCGTCCTCATTTGCTCATCGTATCTATGTAGCGTATGAACATGACGATATCAAGATATTCGATACCGATTCTCATCTTTTCCAGGATTTACATATTCAGGAAGCCAACCAGCTGACGTTTCTCATCAACAGTCTGATGGAAAAGGAAGAAAACGAGCTTTGGATCGGAACGGATTCCGGACTTATCATTTATCAGGCCAATACAGGCGAATGCCGCCGGGTACAACAGGATCCGCGTGATCCGTATGCCTTGTCGAGTCAATATATCTCCGCTTTCTGCCGCGATCGGGAAAACGGGATCTGGATTTGTTTCCACCAGAACGGCATCAATTATTATTCGCCTTTCCAGCCCTTTCAGATCTATTATCCGGGCGATGGTCCGAACTCCATGAAAGGAGAAGTAATCCGGGATATCTGTACAGATAAGTTCGGGAATATCTGGATCGGGACCGAAGATGCCGGTATCAACTGTCTCGACAAACGCACATCTCTCTTTACGAATTATCAGCCTCTGCCCGACAATTCCGGTATTGCCCATACCAATATCCGCAGCCTCGCGGCTTCAGATAACTTTTTATGGATCGGGCATGTCATCCACGGAATCGACAAGATGGATATCCAAAGCCGGAAGGTTGTCAAGCGATACAGCTTACTTAAAGATTCTACCAGCACCAAGAACAGCTCGGTCCGTTGTATCAAAGTTTTGCGCGAAGGACAGATTTATGTAGGAACCGACGACGGTGTCTATAAATACGATTATCTGAACGACTGCTTCCGTTATGCGCCCCAGTTCCCGGCTTATTCGGTCCGCTGTATCTATGAAGACCGGTTAGGACGAATCTGGACAGGCATGTTCAACCGAAGTTTCTATTATAATCCCATCAGCAACACCGGGATGTATCTCCCGTACGACAAACTGAATACCCAGCGACACAACTTTGTCAATGATATATGTGAAGATCCGGAAGGCAATATGTGGTTTGCCACCATGGAAGGAGTCATCAAATACGATTTCCAGACCGGTGAATCCGTTCATTATACCGTTAAGAATGGAATGCCGAGTAATGTGGTCTTCAAGATTCTCCCGGACGAAGAAGGCTGTCTCTGGATCAGTTCGGCAAACGGATTGGTACGACTGGAAACCAAGACCGGGCTGATAACCACATATACGGAAAATCATGGATTGATCTCCCGGCAGTTTAATGAGAACTCTGCCTTTAAAGATACGGAGGGGAATTTCTATTTCGGCTCCATCAAGGGATTCATTCATTTCCATCCGGAGGAAGTCTGGAGCGATCCGCTTCCCGCTAAGGTCCATCTGCATACTCTTGAGCTCGATAACCAGGAGCATGTCCTCAATATATCTCCAGATTCTCCTCTCACCCGAGTAACCTTGAAGCATAACGAGTCTACTTTCAATATCAGCTTTTCCACCTTGAGTTTCATGGCTCCTGCATCGGTTCAGTATGCATATCGGATGAATGGGGGTGAAGGACGGTGGACTGACATAGGCGAGCGCAACACCGTCTATTTCACCAATCTGCTTCCGGGGCATTATCTGCTCGAAGTCCGTGCCACCAACTTATCCAATCGTTGGAGTCCGACTGTCACCCGCCTGGAAATAGAAGTATTGCCTGCCTGGTGGGCGTCTTTCCCGGCCAAGGTAGTGTATGGACTGGTTATTCTCGCACTTATCGGATCAGTTCTCTACTGGTGGCGCAACAAGACCCGACAGGAAATGGCCTACAACATGCGCCTGTTTGAGGATCAGAAAGAGAAAGAACTCTATCAGGCCAAGATCGAATTCTTCATCCATATTGCCCACGAAATCCGCACGCCGCTTACCCTGATCAAGAATCCGCTGGAACGGGTGCTGCAGGACAAAGGTTTGCCCGGCAAGGTGGAAGAGTCGCTTCGACTGATGGACAAGAATGTATCCCGGCTGTTATCGCTGGTGAATCAGCTACTCGACTTCCGCCGGACCGAAATAGAAGGTTACCGGTTGAACTTCGTCCGCACCAATCTGATGGAACTGCTGAAAGAAACCATGGGGCGGTTCCAGGAATCTGCCGTTTCACAAGGACTGGTGCTCAACTGGACTTCTTCCACGACAGAGCTTTATGCCTATGTCGATCGCGAAGCCGTCACGAAAATAGTCAGCAATCTGCTGGCCAATGCCATCAAATATGCCCGGAAAAACATACAGATTCATTTTCAGCTCAAGGATCAGGACCTGATACAGATTGATTTTAGTAACGACGGGAAACCCATACCGGAAGAACTGCGGGAAAAGATATTCGAACCTTTTTATCGGGTTCCTGACGCGGCGGGAAAGACTGGAACCGGACTGGGCTTACCTTTGGCACGTTCATTGGCCGAAATGCACCACGGAACGCTTTCTCTCGTACAAAGTACAGATCATGAGATGCCTACCTGCTTCCGCCTTCTCCTGCCGCTGAGGCAACACGAATCTATTCAAGAACCGGAAGAAGAGCATAGCATCGAGCCGGCATCCGATCTGCAACTGACTTATCAGGAAGGTCGGGCAACTATTTTGGTTGTTGAAGACAATGCGGAAATGCGATCTTTCCTGGCAGAGGAATTGAACTGCCTGTATAATGTATGTGTTGCCGTAAATGGAGCCGATGCCATCGAAAAGATGCATCACCAGAGTATTCAGTTGGTAATAAGCGATATTATGATGCCGGTAATGGATGGTCTGGAGTTATTGAAACAGATCAAGACAAATGTTGAATTCAGCCATATTCCCGTTATCTTACTGACAGCTAAAACCACTACACAATCCAAGCTGGAAGGGCTGGAATCAGGCGCCGATGCCTATATCGACAAACCTTTTACTATGAACCTGTTGTTGGCCCAGATCAGCAATTTGCTGACGAACCGGGAACATATCCGTCAGTTTTATTTTAAATCACCCATGGCCAACATGAAGTCGATTGCCTATTCCAAGACAGACGAGCAGTTCCTCGAGAAACTAAACGGTATCATCCTGGAACATATCAGCGATCCGGAACTGGACGTCAACCAGATAGCCGAACTCATGCACATCAGCCGTCCGACATTATACCGAAAGATCCGGGAAATCTCAGAAATGACACCGAACGACCTCATCCGCATCACCCGTCTCAAACGGGCAGCCGAACTCTTGTTGCAAAGCAATATGAAGATTTACGAGATAGCCGAGGCCGTCGGCTTCCGCTCGCAATCTTATTTCAGTACGAATTTCATCAGCCAGTTCGGTGTCAGTCCTTCTAAATATGCGAAGGAGAACAAAGGGTAAACAAAACTTTCGTTATTTGTGCGACACTATCTACGGCACCATCCTTTCCAGTACGGAAGATGAAAGAAATGTCTCCACTTATAGACAATCGTCTGAGCAATTATACGCAAGGTTTGATCGGGAATTATTATCTTTGCCTGACGAAATTTGCTGCCTGATACTGGGAAATGCAGTTTCACTCAATTCTCAATTTCAATCGTCACCAATTTATATCAACATGAAATACATACTTAGTTTATTCAGCTCGTTTTTACTCCTCGAATGCGGAGGCAATGAATCTTCTACAAACCAGGAAGAAAGTACCCATCCTTCTGATTCAACAGTCGTTGTAGGATATCGAAATCCGGTGATCCGCATTTCGGCTCCTGATCCGACAGCCATCCGGGTGGACGACGGAACTTATTATCTGTATGCCACCGAAGATATCCACAATCTGCCGATCTTCAAATCCAAAGACATGGTGCATTGGGAAGAAATTGGTACGGCCTTTACAGATGCGACGCGCCCGAACTTCGTCGATAACAATCCCGAAGGAAAGAAGGCGGCTCTCTGGGCTCCCGAAATCCGGTATATCAAAGGGAAATATGTGCTGTTCTATTCGTTGGCTGAATGGGGCAATCATTGGATCAGTACCGTAGGTTATGCCGTTTCCGATTCGCCCGAAGGTCCGTTTACGCCGAAAGGAAAGGTATTCAACAGCCGCGATGTTGATGTAGAGAATTCCATCGACCAGTTCTTCTATGAAGAAAACGGCAAATACTATATGATCTGGGGCAGTTTCCGGAATATTTACATCATGGAGCTGAATGTAACAGACAATCTGGATATCACACCGAAAGTGGAAACCAAACAGCAGCTGGCCGGAGATGCCTATGAAGGAATTAATCTATGGAAACGAAACGGCTATTATTACCTGTTCGCTTCTATTGGTTCCTGCTGTGAAGGAGAAAACAGCACCTACACAACGGTAGTAGCGCGTTCGGAAAACCTATTCGGTCCGTATGTCAACAAGAAAGGAGAGAAGATGCTCGACAATGCCCATGAAATTGTTGTCCACAAGAACAGCCGCTTCGTAGGAACCGGGCACAATGCCATCCTGCAATTAGACGACGAAGGTAATACCTGGATGTTGTATCATGCCTTCGAACTGAGCAATCTGGGAGCACAACGTCAGGTCTTGCTCGACCGTATTCTGTGGGATGAAGACGGTTGGCCTTATGTAGATAAACTGGAGCCTTCCGAGAATGCTTATCCTCCTGTAATTAAATAAATCATTAAATCGTAATTCTATGTTCAACAAACTAATAACAACTTGTGCACTGGCCTTTTTAGCCATGCTCAGCTGTGGAGCCGATGAGCCGGTTCCTTCCGGAACTCCTGACAAGGAATCGCCTACAGAGGTCTTATCAACTACCTTGCCAATTGCCGATCCGTATATCCTGCTTTATGACGGCACTTATTACGCCTACGGGACATCCATAGGCAATGGCTTCGAGGTATATTATTCAGACGACTTGGAATACTGGAAACGCTCTTCTTCATTGGCATTAGATGAAAAAGATTCGTACGGAGATCATAACTTCTGGGCTCCTGAAGTCTATTATATCGAAAAGGAAAAGAAGTTCTATCTGTTCTACTCAGCTGAAGAACACATCTGCGTAGCTACTTCCGACTCGCCGTTAGGTCCGTTTAAGCAGGATGTTCAAAAACCAATCCGCGAAGAGGGAAGTATTGATACTTCTGTCTTCTTTGATGATGACGGCAAGGCTTATTTATACTTCGTCCGTTTCAATGACGGGAACGTCATCTGGTGTGCCGAACTGAAAGACAACCTGAAAGAGATCAAGGAAGAGACCCTGACTCAATGTTTTGCTGCCACCGAACCATGGGAACTGATCTTGCCGAAAGTAGTAGAAGGTCCGTCTGTCATCAAGCAAGACGGGAAATATTACCTGATGTATTCAGGCAACGGATATACCAGTCAGGATTATGCGATCGGCTTTGCTGTAGCAGACTCGCCCTTCGGACCGTGGAAAAAGTACGATAAGAATCCGATTCTTCATAAATATAAAGGATTAGTCGGTGTCGGACACGGAGCGCCTTTCATCGATAAAGAAGGTCATTGGCGCTATGTATTCCATGCACATAAAAGTCTGACGGAAATTCACCCGCGCGACGCTTACATCGTAGATATGTCCTTGAAAAACGGAATTATCACATTAGACGGAAATTTAATCCGTCCGAAAGTGATTAAATAAATCTTTTCTCATCATTTTCTTGGCAGAGTATTTATCTGTATTTGTCAGCAGATAAGTATTCTGCCTTCTTTTTATCTGCAAAGAAACGACCTATTCCTGCTTTCCCGGCAATTCTTTTCTTTGTTTTTCGTCATAAAGTAATTAATTCACATAGCTGAATTAATTGAATTACAAATATGAATTAATCACATCACCAATATGAATTAATCAATTCACATAGGTGATGCAATAAATTTATAGGTATTTTTATATGAAAAATAAGGAATAAAACATTAGCTCACAAGTCATTAACACCAGTTTCACTTCTTGACAGTATACACCACCAATCAGTAGCCTTGAAAAAAGGAAGCAGACCTGTATCAACTTGAATAATAATGATTATCTTTACAGCCTTGAGTTGAAAACAAAACTATAATAAAAGAGAACGTATGGCAAAAAGTTTGATATATACCCGCACGGGAGATAAAGGCACAACATCGCTGGTGGGCGGACAACGCGTATCGAAAGCCGACCGCCGTATTGAGAGCTATGGCACCATTGATGAGTTAAATTCATTCATCGGTCTGCTGATGACAGCTATCGAAGATCCGGAAGACGAGAAGTTCCTGCTGTTTATCCAGCATAAGCTCTTCACCATCGGTTCTTATCTGGCCACCGACCAGTCGACTACCGAATTAAAAATCGAAAGTCAGGTCACTCAGGAAAGCATCGAAAAGATCGAGCATGAGATTGACCGTATCGACGAGACACTGCCCAAGATGAAGAATTTCGTATTGCCGGGCGGTTGCCGTTCAGCCTCCTTAGCTCACGTATGCCGCACCGTATGCCGACGGGCCGAACGCCGCATCTACAGCCTGGCAGAACAGGCCGAAGTAGAAGATCCGGTACTGATATTTGTCAACCGTCTTTCCGATTATTTATTCGTATTGGCACGAAAAGAATGCCTGAAGCATAACGGCAAAGAAATTATTTGGGATTATACTTGCATCTAAAAAATATTGTTATACATTTGCGGAAAATTTGGAACCGAGGCCGTGCCAAAACGTAAGGTGTACAAAACGAAAGACCAACGTATTTTGTAAAAACCAGTTACATCTTGGCGCTCCCTCTTTTAATACTATAGAAACTATGTATTGGACATTAGAGTTAGCTTCAAAATTGGAAGATGCACCTTGGCCTGCAACCAAAGACGAATTGATTGACTATGCTCAGCGTTCAGGTGCACCATTGGAGGTGATAGAGAACCTGCAAGAAATGGAAGACGAAGGCGAGATTTATGAATGTATGGAAGATATCTGGCCTGATTATCCGAGCAAGGAAGATTTCTTCTTTAACGAGGAAGAGTATTAATACATGTCTGGCAAACGGTTGGTCTTCGAGAAGCCAACCGGCAGGCAATAGAAATATGAACATTCAAATAATCGAGTATTGTCAAATGATGTCAGCGAGGTAGTAAGGCTCAAAAAGCTTCTCTACCTCGTTTGTTTTTTTGTCACTGAAAAACAATAGAAAGCCGATTGTCCCGTTATAAGTTTAATGGTTACGGATATCTCGTAAGGAAACAAACAGCATGAAGCGAATACTTTTTCTGATCATATTAGGGTGGTCGGTCCTGCAAGGGCTGAAAGCGCAGACGGATGCGGCATTAAGCCATTATTTCATGGCGACGGCGTATTATAATCCTGCGGCTGCCGGATCAACAGAAGATTTAAAAATGCTGGGATTGTTTAACCGACAATGGGTAGGATTTCCCAATGCCCAACAATCATTCTTTGTTACAGCCGATATGCCCTTGAAAATCGGGAAGACCAATCACGGTATCGGTATAGCGGCCTATACAGAAAGTATCGGACTGTTTCAGAATACATTCGTAGGTGCCCAATATGCTTATAAGCAAAAGCTCTTCGGCGGTGTATTAAGCGGAGGTATACAAATCGGCTTCGTAACGGAATCATTCAAGGCCGACAGTATATACATACCTCAAAGTCCTTTCCACCAGCAGGAAGATGAAGCCTTTCCGCAAGGGACAGTCAGCGGCATGGGACTCGACCTGAATGTCGGGTTGTTTTACACCCATAAGAACTTTTATGCCGGCATCGGTTTCACCCATGTGACATCACCGGAGATACAATTAGAAGAAACCGTATACACATATATCGGAGGAATGCTTAATTTTATGGGCGGATACAATATTCAGCTGAATAATCCGTTGATAGTATTAAAGCCTTCCGTATTTTTGTTAACAGATACGAAAAATTATCATCTGGATGTAACAGCACGGATGGAATATAATAAGATGTTTAATGGTGGAATCTCCTGGAAGATGAACGAATCAGTCGGAATCTTATTGGGAGCGAACATCGGGAAATTCAACATCGGATATTCTTTCGGTTATCCGACAACGGCCATACGAAACGTATCATGGGGGAACCATGAAGTCGTGGTTCAGTTCCGGTTAAAACTGAAAAAGACAAAGACAGGAAATACTAAACATAAAAGCGTACGCATATTATAAGTATATGAAAAGAATAGGGCTAATACTTCTGGCAGTGGTTTCACTGCTGACCTCTTGTGGCAGATCGCTTTCGAATGCGGGAGGAGAAGTCACGGGAGCACGTTCAATGGCAATCAACGAACCGGCTCCTTACGGGATGGTGCTAATCAACCGGGGATCTTTTGAGATGGGACCGGCTGAAAAGGATTCAATCTGGGGAATCATGCCGGATAAGAAAGGAATTTCGGTAGATGCCTTCTGGATGGATGAAACGGAAACGACGAATGCTGAATACCGCCAGTTCGTGTATTGGGTACGCGACTCTATTATTCGTGAACGTCTGGCTGATCCGGCTTACGGAGGCAACGATTTGTTCAAGATTACTGAAGACAAATATGGTGATCCGGTAACACCACACCTGGATTGGAGCCGTCCGATTCCCTGGAAAAAGGCAAATGAAGATGAAATCCGGGCCATCGAAAGTGTATATTATACCAATCCGGTAACCGGAGAAAAGAAACTTGACCCGAAGCAGATGGTATTCAAATACGAATGGTATGACTATACAGCTGCCGCCTTACGGAAAAATCAGATGGATCCGGCAGACCGCGTGCGGAATACCGATATCAAGGTTGACCCGAATGAAGTCATCATGATCTCAAAGGACACGGCCTACATCGACGAAGAAGGGAATATCGTCAATGAAACCATCACACGCCCGAGAAGCGGACCATGGGATTTCCTGCATACACGGATTGTCAATATCTATCCGGACGAGAACTGCTGGGTAAATGATTTCAACAATTCATATAATGAGCCTTACACCCGTATGTATTTCAACCATCCGGGTTATGACGATTATCCAGTTGTAGGTGTATCCTGGGAACAGGCCACAGCCTACTGTGTCTGGCGTACAAACTTATTCAAGCAGTCATTAGCCCTGCCGGCCGGACAAGTCATTGAGCCTTTCCGCCTGCCTACCGAAGGCGAATGGGAATATGCGGCCCGCTGCGGTAAGAACGAGAATAAATATCCCTGGGCTGGCGATAACCTGGTGGGAGGAAGTGGAAAAGGTTGTTTCTTAGGTAACTTTAAGCCTGGAAAAGGTAATTATACAGAAGACGGTCACCTGATCACATCACGGGTCGGTTCGTTTGCTCCCAATGAATTTGGCTTGTATGATATGGCCGGAAACGTATCTGAATGGACGTCTACCGCCTATACCGAATCAGGTCCGAATCAGATGAGTGATATTAATCCGGAACTCCGTTACAATGCGGCCAAAGAAGATCCGTATGCCCTGAAGAAGAAAGTAGTCAGAGGTGGTTCGTGGAAAGATGTATCGCAGTTCATCCGCTCGGATATGCGCAGCTACGAATACCAGAACGAAACCCGTTCGTACATCGGATTCCGTTGTGCCCGTACCCAGATCGGATTCTCCAAATCGAAAGGGAAAAAGAAATAAGAGTATAAACGAATAAAGATATAGTTCCATGGGAAAATATAGAAGATATAAGAATATTATAGAGATGTTCCTTTCGAGTGAGAAAGGAAAACGCGTATTGAACTTCTGCTACAGCTGGGGCGCATCAGTCGTAATCATCGGAGCCCTGTTCAAGTTGCTGCATTTACCGTATGCCAACCAGATTCTGTTCGTGGCGATGATTACGGAAGCTGCCGTATTCTTCATCTCAGCCTTCGAACGTCCGAACGACGAATATCATTGGGAAGATGTATTTCCGGTTCTTAAATCGAAGAATCCGTTAGACCGTCCGGACTTCACCAAAGGAAGTGAAACCAACGGAGGAAATGGTATCCAGGTAGGAGGTGTTGTCATGAATATGGGAAACGGAGCTCCGGCTTCAGGCAGTACAGTGAGTGGAGCAGCGGCAGCAGCTTCCTTAGGATTGAATGTAACTGAAGAAGATACCCGCAACCTGTCTGACAGCATCAAGAAACTGAGCGGAGCAGCCGAACAAATCTCAAAAATGGCGGAACTGACCGAAGCTACTCAGAAATACCTGGAACAGTTGTCGTCGATGTCTGAACAAATGGAAAAGTTCTCGCAAGTGACCAATTCATTGACAAGTGCATCCGATACGTTATTAAATGCATACCAGCATATTTCCGATAATTCGGATGGCATCAGCCAGAACTCAAAAGGCTATGTACAGCAGATGGAGGCTCTGAACCACAATATCAGTGGTCTGAATGCCATTTATGAAGCCCAGCTGAAAAGTATCAGCATGCAGATTGAAAACATCGAACAGATCAATGCCGGTTTGGCCCGCATTAAAGATATGTACAATGGTTCGGTAGTAGACAGCTCGGTATTCCGCAGTGAAACGGAAAAGATGACTCAGCAGTTAGCTCAACTGAATCAGGTATACAGCCGATTATTACAGGCCATGACTGTTAATATGGCTCCGCAACAGTCCATGTATCAACAACAGCCCTATCAACAACCGATGTATCAGCAGCCGTATGGTTACCAACAGCCATATAATGCCCCGAAACAAGGATGAGTGAAATAAGAATAAAGTTATATAGAACGATTTTGCAGGAAAACAGATAAACAATGGCAGGAGTAGCAAACAATCCGAATTCGCCACGCCAAAAGATGATCAATCTGATGTACTTGGTGTTCATTGCCATGATGGCACTGAATGTATCATCAGAAGTATTGGATGGCTTTGAGCTGGTGCAAGACAGTTTGCGCACTTCCATCGACAATACGAAACAGCGCAATGACATTGTTTCCAACGAACTGGAAGCCTATTACCAGACAAACCCCGAAAAGGTGAAGGAATGGTACCAGAAAGGTCGGGAAGTGAAGCAAAGATCAGATTCCTTGTATAATTACATACAGGATCTGAAACAGAAGATAGCCGTCATCGCCGATGGCAAAGAAGCGAATGTGGATAACATTGAACATAAAGATGACCTGGAAGCAGCAGCACGTGTTATGCTGGCTCCTATAAAAGGTGAAGGGAAAAACTTGCGTGAATCGATTGATGCCTATCGAACCTGGATGGGAGAATTGGTACAAGACTCAGCAAAGACTCGTATTATTGAAAATGTGTTGAGCACAGAGCCTCCACATCAGGCAGGTATTAACACCCGCACTTGGGAAACAGCCTTGTTTGAGAATATGCCGGTAGCTGCGGCCATTACCTTATTGACAAAGATTCAAAGTGATATCCGGTATGCTGAAGGAGAAGTCCTTTCTCATTTATTAAACAGCGTTGATGTCGGAGACTACCGCGTCAACCAAATTACAGCACAAGTCATACCGCAGAGCCAGATCGTGATGCGTGGAAGCCAGTACCAGGCGAATATTGTTTTATCAGCTGTCGACTCCACCAAACGGCCTACTATTTTCGTAAATGGGAAAGAACTGCCAGCCGAAAAAGAAGGTGTATTTACGGTAGGCACAGGAGCGACCGGAACATTCCCGGTAAAAGGATATATCGAGATGCCCAATAGCGATGGCAGTATGAACCGTTATCCGTTCGAAAGTGAATATTTCGTTACAGAACCAAGTGCAACAGTAGCTCCCACCTTAATGAACGTCTTGTATGCAGGTATTGCCAACCCGATCCGTATTGCTGTTCCGGGTGTTCCAAGTGGCAATGTGACTGCTTCAATGACAAATGGAACGCTGACACGCAAAGGAGATCTGTGGGAAGCCCGTCCGTCAAAAGTAGGGACAGAAGCTGTTGTCACCGTGAATGCCCGCATGGCAGACGGCCGGAATGTAGAAATGGCCAAGACATCATTCCGTGTACGCGCCTTACCGGATCCGATGCCTTACATCGAATATAAGGATGAAAACGGAAATGTCCGGAAGTTCCGGGGCGGAAAGATTTCTAAACGCAGCTTAGTGGAAGCCAATGGAATCTTGGCAGCGATTGATGATGATCTGTTGAACGTAAAATATACTGTACAGAGTTTTGAGCTGACATTCTTCGATTCGATGGGTAATGCCATCCCGGAAGTGGCACAAGGAACGAATTTTTCTCAACGGCAGAAAGATTATATCCGACGCCTGTCAAGAGGAAAACGCTTTTATATCACCAACGTGATTGCCAAAGGTCCGGACGGCATCGAACGTAAGATATCGACTATAGAAGTGATCGTCAACTAATCAATCGGGTTCAGAAAAGATCAATTACGAAAGAAAACAAATAAATAACGTCTTATGAAACGTATCTATTATATAGTGGCTTGTTTGATTTCCCTAATGACTATTCTTCCGGCAAATGCCCAGGATGATAATGGAGGAACGCAGACTACACAGCAACAGCGCAAAGGACCACGTGCCAGCCGAGGGGAACGAGCTGCGACAAAAGAAGAGAGCGGACTGCCGGAATTGTCGGTTCGTGCGCAAGACCTGAATGAACGTTTGACCCAACAGGTTGGAAATGCCCGCTGGATGCGCGTGGTATATCGACAGGTCGATCTGACAAAAGAAAAGAATACGCCTTTATATTACCCGATTCGCCCGATGAACGGACAGATGAACTTATTCACATTGATCTTCCAACTGCTCAGTGAGAATAAGTTGAAAGTATATGAATACCTGGACGGTTATGAAGTATTCGATGACGAACATCTTGTAAATTTCAAGGAAATGCTGGACCGTTTCCATGTATTTTATGAAGAAGTAGAACCGAAGAACGGTGGCGAACCGTCATTAGTCATCAACGAAAGCGATATTCCTTCCGAACAGGTGAAATCGTATTATGTCAAGGAAATGTGGTACTTCGATCAGAACAATTCACTGTTCGACGTTAAGACATTAGCTATTTGTCCATTGTTATCATCTGATAACGATTTCGGCGAGACCACCAGTCCGATGTTCTGGTTGCCTTATGAAAATATCCGCCCTTATTTGCATACGGCTTATATCATGACTTCCAACCTGAACAATGCGATGACATTTACCATCGACGACTATTTCCGCCGCCGGATGTTTGATGGAGACATCATCAAGACACAAAACCTGATGAACCAGCCGTTGCAGGCCTATTGTCCAACTCCTGATTCATTGAAGAAAGAACAGGACCGTATCGAAAAGCAGTTAGTCTCATTCGAAGATTCTCTATGGATGAAACCTGATACGACCTTGCTGAAAGAACTCGAAGCTAACCAGAAAGGAAAGAAAGCAAAGGCGAAAGAAGCGAAGGTAAAAGAGACAAAGACAGAAAAAGTAAAAGCGCCGAAAGCACAGAAAGCTCCTAGATCCACAGGTGCCGTTCGAAGCGTTCGCCGCAGATAAAAATAAAAGCAACTGAGTTAAATTATAGCGGGATGTCGCAGCTGCGACATCCCGTTTTTTATTTGTAGAAAAGGAAATTGGCTCTATATCAATATTGATAAAACAAATATCAAAAAAGAAAGGCCGCATAGCAGAAAAACCTTCTAAATTTGGCAGAAATATCAGATACATACTTAATCAAGAGGACCATGAAAAATCTATTTTGGCAGGCTATATTGGGAGTAACCTTATCCATTTCAGGAATAAGCTGTTCGTCTGATCCGCTCGAATCCGGATTCAAGAATCCATCCAATCAGGTACAAACTTCCGTTTATTGGTATTGGATTTCAGGAAATATATCGGAAGAAGGCGTAAAGAAAGACTTATATGCCATGAAAGAGGCTGGTATCAACCGGGCTTTTATCGGAAGTATGGGCGTAGAAGGTATTGAAACGCCGTATGAAAAGGTTGCTTTCGGTAGTGAAGAATGGTGGAAAATTCTGCATACAGCCTTAAAAACGGCCACAGAATTGGGTATCGAAATCGGAATCTTCAATTCACCCGGCTGGAGTCAGTCCGGAGGGCCTTGGATCAAGCCCGAACAAGCCATGCGTTACCTGACTTCCACCAGCTGTCAGATAGAAGGTGGGAAAAAGATTTCCATCCAATTGGATAAACCAGCCAAGGATTTTCAGGATGTTCGTGTCATCGCTTTTCCTGCCTTAGAAAAGGCAGATACAGTGTCATCAGGAAAAGTAACATTTCCTAAAGACCCGAAACGGCCGTACGAAGTAATCCTCAAGACCAAACCGGGCTTTACTTTGCGGACCATTTCATTTTATCCTTCAGAAAAGCCTATCAATACAACAGCCCGGTTATTTGCCGAACAGAACGGAGCCTATAAATTAATAGATGAATTTGTCCTCGACCGCTTCAATGCCGCACTGAATGTGGGCTTTGATCCGTATGCTCCGGTTGTCATTTCTGTTCCGGCTATTCAGGCCAGTCGCTTTAAGGTAGAAGTTGATGCAACAGCAGCCGGAAGTGAACTCAAAGACATTATTCTGTCATCAGCACCACAAATCGAACGCTATCCGGAAAAGAGCCTGGCCAAAATGTTCCAGACACCGCTACCTTACTGGAAAGAGTATCAATGGCGTGAACAACCGGCTTTAGATAATGCATCATGGGCGATCCATTCAAATCAGGTTCTTGATATCTCTTCCTGTCTGACAGGTGATCAGCTTACATGGGACGCTCCGGCCGGGAAATGGGTCATCATGCGGACTGGTATGTGCCCAACCGGTGTAACCAATAGTCCGGCTGAACCAATCGCCACAGGACTGGAAGTTGATAAGATGAGTCGTGAACACGTGGCTGCCCATTTTGACGCTTATATGGGAGAAATCATTCGCCGTATTCCGGAAGCTGACCGGAAATGCTGGAAGGTTGTTGTACAAGACAGTTATGAAACAGGAGGACAAAACTTCACGGATGACTTTATGGAGTCATTCAAGTCTCGCTATGGCTATGATCCTTTACCTTTCCTGTCTGTCTATAAAGGATACGTAGTAGACAGCCAAGACAGATCAGACCGTTTCCTTTGGGATGTACGCCGACTGGTTGCCGACCGTGTTGCCTATGATTATGTAGGTGGATTACGGGATATTTCTCATAAATACGGATTAAGAACCTGGTTAGAGAATTATGGACACTGGGGTTTCCCCGGAGAATTTCTCCAGTATGGAGGACAGTCGGATGAAATAGGCGGTGAATTCTGGAGTTTCGGTGATTTAGGGAATATCGAAAACCGGGCAGCTTCTTCTTGCGGGCACATCTATGGCAAACAACGCATCTCCGCAGAATCCTTTACCAGCGGTGGCCGCCCATTCAACTGCTACCCGGCAATGATGAAACAACGCGGAGATCGTTTCTTCAGTGAAGGCATCAACAGCACTTTGTTACACCTTTGCATATCGCAGCCTTCAGATGAACGTGTACCGGGAGTAAATGCCTGGTTCAGCAGTGAATTTAACCGGCTGAACACCTGGTATCCGCATATGGATTTATTCACGTCCTATCTGAAACGTACCAACTACATGCTACAACAAGGATTGAATATTGCCGACGTTGCCTATTTCATCGGAGAAGATACTCCTAAAATGACAGGAATCACGCAGCCGGCTCTGCCGAAAGGATATCAGTTCGATTATATCAATGCTGAAGTCATTGAACGGGATTTGTATGTAAAGGATGGTTTACTAACACTTCCTCATGGGACACAATATCGGATGTTAGTATTACCGGAATTAAAGACAATGCGACCGGAATTACTGGAGAAAATTGCATCACTACTCAACGACGGCGCAGTCATTTTGGGTCCGGCCCCGGAACGATCTCCGAGCGGAAAAGATTATGGAAAAGCGGATCAGCAAGTAAAAGACTTGGCTGATAGCTTGTGGAAAGGACTAGATGGCAAACAAACGCAAGCCATACAACGAGGAAAAGGCTGGCTTCTGTATGGCATGAACATGCAAGAAGCTTTAGAGAAGATAGGTTGTGTACCCGACTGTCAGATACCTGAAACATCTCCTGTCTTATATGCACACCGGCAAGCTGAAGGAAAAGACATTTATTTCCTGTCCAATCAAAGTGATCAGGAAATAGAAGTGACACCCGAATTCCGCATAAAAGGGAAACAACCCGAATGGTGGGATGCTACCACAGGAAAGATCCGTCGGTTACCAGCTTTCGAGTTTACGGAAAACGGAACACAAGTTCCTTTACGGCTGGCTCCTTTCGAAAGTGCATTTATTGTATTCCGGCAGACAGGCAAAGCTTCGGCAGAAGGTATCGATGCAAACTGTCCACGCCTGGAAACATGGATGGCTTTGGATAAGGATTGGAATGTTACATTCAAGGATTCGATACGAGGACCGAAACAAACGCAATCGTTCGATCAGTTAATCGATATCAGCACACATCCGGATGAATCCATCCGTTATTATTCGGGAACTATTGTTTACGACAAACAGATTAGCATCGATCAGTTGCCGGCTGAAAACATTTACCTGAATCTGCAAGACATTGGAGTTACAGCCAAAGTAACTGTAAACGGCCAATATGCAGGTGGCGTCTGGACACCACCTTACCGACTGGACATATCAGAATGGTTACATAAAGGGGAGAATCAAATCTCGGTTGAAGTAACCACAACCTGGCAGAACCGCCTGATTGGAGACAGCCGCCTGCCAGAACAGGAACGGACAACGTGGACGGCCTGCAACGGATGGAGCGAGAAAGATCCTTTACAGAAATCAGGATTAATCGGACCAGTCACGCTGGAGGTTGTAAAAAGGTAATGATTCTAAACGGGATTGAAAGGGTTTATTTGTCAGAACGCTGGAACTTGTTTATTTTTGCATAAACAAGAGAAGGGAAAATATGTCCGAGAATAATTCAATCTTCATTAAAGGTGCCAGAGTCAACAATCTGAAAAATATAGATGTTGAAATACCTCGCAACAAACTGGTGGTGATAACGGGACTGTCGGGTAGCGGCAAATCATCGTTAGCTTTCGATACGTTGTATGCCGAAGGGCAACGGCGATATGTGGAAAGTCTTTCAGCCTATGCCCGTCAGTTTTTGGGACGCATGAGTAAACCGGAATGCGATTACATCAAAGGAATCCCGCCAGCTATTGCCATCGAGCAGAAAGTCAATACGCGGAATCCGCGTTCGACGGTAGGTACCTCGACCGAGATTTATGAGTATCTGCGTTTGCTTTATGCCCGTATCGGAAAGACTATCTCTCCGATTTCAGGGGAAGAAGTAAAGAAGCACCAGGTCAGCGATATTGTCCGGACAGTACTGGAATACCCGGACGGAACGCGTTTCGCCGTCTTCGCCCCAGTCATTCTTCCTGAAGGCCGTTCGATGAAGGAACAACTGGAGATCTTACAGAAGGAAGGTTATACCCGCTTGTTTATCCATGATAAAGCCTATCGGATTACAGAAGCCTTGGCTGACCCGAAGTTATTGGAGGAACCGATTGAACTGTTGATTGACCGACTGGCTGTTTCGCAAGAGAAATCGTTGCGAAGCCGACTGGCTGATTCGGCAGAGACCGCCTTCTTCGAAGGACATGGCGTTTGTCGGATCCGTATCTATTTACAGGACCAAGTCATCTTGAAAGAGTTTTCCAAGAAATTCGAGGCAGACGGTATGACCTTTACCGAACCGACCGACATGATGTTCAGCTTCAACAATCCATTGGGCGCTTGTCCGGTGTGTGAAGGCTTCGGGAAAGTGCTGGGAATCGACGAGAACCTGGTCGTACCGGATAAAAGCCTTTCGGTTTACGAAGGTGCCGTGGTCTGTTGGAAAGGTGAAGTGATGGGCGAATGGTTGAAAGACTTCATCGTCAGCAGTGCCCGCTATGACTTCCCGATTCATCGTCCTTATTACGAACTGACCGAAAAAGAAAAGGACTTGCTGTGGCACGGAGCCAAAGGTATACACGGCATCGACGATTTCTTCAAATATGTAGAAGAGAATCTATATAAAATCCAATATCGGGTTATGTTGGCCCGTTATCGGGGTAAGACCGTTTGTCCGGCTTGTAAGGGAGCTCGCTTGAAACCGGAAGCTTTATACGTAAAAGTAGGAGGAAAGAATATTGCAGAAGTCGTAGCCATGCCAATTACTGAAGCCAAAACTTTCTTCGACCATTTGAATCTGGACGAGAACGATGCCGCAATCGCCAGTCGCTTGCTGACTGAAATCAAAAACCGCCTTCAATTCCTGCTGGACGTTGGTTTGGGTTATCTGACGCTCGACCGTCTTTCTTCTTCCTTATCAGGTGGAGAAAGCCAGCGTATCAACCTCGCCACTTCTTTAGGAAGTAGCCTGGTGGGTTCATTATATATTCTGGATGAACCAAGTATCGGTCTGCATTCCCGCGATACCGACTTGTTGATTCATGTTTTGCGCCAGTTACAACAACTGGGGAATACGGTTGTTGTCGTTGAACACGACGAAGAAATCATCCGGGCAGCCGATTATATTATCGACATTGGTCCGAAAGCTGGACGCTTGGGTGGTGAAGTTGTCTATCAAGGCGACGTTGCCCATCTGCAAAACCAGAGTAACAGTTATACGGTCAGATACCTGACAGGAGAAGACAAGATCGAACTCCCGCTTTATCGCCGTCCGTGGAACAGTTACATCGAAGTGAAAGGTGCCCGCAAGAATAATCTGAAAGGAATCGATATTAAATTCCCGTTAAACATATTGACAGTCGTAACTGGAGTCAGTGGTTCCGGTAAAAGCTCATTGGTCCGTGATATCTTCTATGAAGGCGTCAAACAACATCTGGACGAAGCCCGTCTGACGGTAGATTGTTCCGGATTAACAGGGGATTTAAATCGGATCAAGGCTATTGAATACGTCGATCAGAATACAATTGGGAAAAGTTCCCGTTCAAATCCGGTGACGTATGTCGGAGCCTATGATGAAATCCGGAAACTCTTTGCAGCGCAACCTTTGGCCAAACAACTGGATTATTCAGCTGCCTACTTCTCTTTCAATAAGGAAGGCGGACGCTGTGAAGAATGTAAAGGCGAAGGCCGCATCACGGTTGAGATGCAATTCATGGCAGATGTCACGTTGGAATGTGAGGCATGTCACGGCAAGCGTTTCAAGTCGTCCGTTCTTGAAGTAGAATATCAGGGAAAGAACATTTACGATGTATTGGAGATGACTGTCAACCAGGCCATCGAGTTCTTCTCTCAAAATCCGGGAACACAAGAAAAGAAGATCATCAAAAAGTTAGTACCGCTACAGGAAGTAGGCTTAGGTTATATCAAATTAGGACAAACATCTTCCTCATTATCCGGAGGAGAAAACCAGCGCGTCAAACTGGCCTTCTATTTAGGACAGGAAAAGCAGCAGCCAACACTCTTCGTCTTCGATGAACCGACAACGGGTCTGCATTTCCATGATATCAAGACTTTATTAAAGGCTTTCAATGCTTTGATAGAACGAGGTCATACGGTAGTCATTATCGAGCATAACATGGACGTCATCAAATGTGCAGACTATGTCATCGACTTAGGACCGGAAGGCGGAAAGAACGGTGGTAACCTGGTTTGTGCCGGAACACCGGAAGAGATAGCCGCCTGCCCATCTTCCTACACCGGACATTACCTAAAGGAAAAGTTAGCTGATTAATAGCTATTTTCTAAACTTAATGCCCTGCCGAATTGTTAGTTTATTAGTACTTGACCTATAAGTTATGAACACGAAAATCAGAGACTTATAAACTCAGGAACAAACAACTGATAAACTAACAAACTTAAAACGAAAAGATATGATGCATCAGATGCCTAAGCTTCCCTACGAGATGGAAGCACTCGCTCCGTTGATGAGCAAAGAAACATTCGACTTTCATTATGGAAAGCATCTTCAGACGTATGTAAACAACCTGAATAAACTGATCATAGGAACGCCTTATGAAAACCTGGAACTGGAACAGATTGTCTGCCAGGCAGACGGTGGAATCTACAACAATGCGGCTCAAACCTGGAATCACACCTTCTTCTTCCAGTTATTAACTCCCAAACAACCTTCATTGCCGGATGATTTGGCTGGATTACTGACTCGTGATTTCGGTTCGGTAGATCAATTCAAAGAAGATTTCACAAAAGCAGCTTTAGGACTTTTCGGGTCAGGTTGGGTATGGCTTGTGCTCGGAAAAGACGGAAAGCTGTCTCTGCTACCTACATCCAATGCAGGTAACCCGTTAAAAGACGGATTGAAACCATTATTGGTTATTGATGTATGGGAACATGCCTATTACATTGACTACCGGAATAACCGGGCCGCCTTCATCGAGGCTTTCTGGAAACTAGTCAATTGGGAAAAAGTAGCCGATCTCTTAGGATAACTATATTTCAATACCCATTAAATAAGGAAATAGCTTTAGCATATTAGTCAAAATGTCGTAGCCTTTTATATTTTTGACAGATGTACTAAAGCTTTTTCATATCTGTCAAAAAGCTTTAGCACATATATGGAAAAGCTTTCCGACAACTGTCAAACAATTAAAAAGTAACGAGATTTTGTCATTTAACGAGTTTAGTTGACTTAAAATCACTTTATAAATAAAAGGGGTTGACTCTAGTTTAACGTATTTATATACGAAGTTGACTCATTTTTTTGTTATTCACCCTGCAGGTTGTCTTTCATTATTTTGAGGCAAAAATAAACAAAGATCTTTTATCCCGCCTCAAAAAAATGAAAAAACCAGCTAGTCTGTTTAGGATTTAGGTAATTTCGCCTGTCTATATAATTAGACAACGGACAAATATGGAACAGAAGGGAAATATCCGCATAGAAGAATTACTTCCTCGGTACTGCGATGGGAATGTGACAACAGAAGAAAGATATTTGGTAGAAGAATGGATAGCAGAATCAGAAGAGCATCAAAAAATTGTTCGCCAAATGTATTTAATTAACCTGTCGGCCGACACACTTTCGGTGATGAATCGTGTACAGCCGGAAAAAGCCTTGCAGAAAGTAAATCGCCGTATCCGGCTGTCTGAAGCAAAACTATGGCTACACCGAATTGAACGGGTGGCAGCAATCTTATTTCTCCCATTACTCGGTTTGTACTGGTTCTTTCCATATACAACTGAGAAAGAAGTCCGCTGGCTAACCGTGAAGACCAATCCCGGCATGACCACCCAACTGACCTTACCGGACGGTTCTCATGTTTCACTGAATTCCGAATCATCCATATCTTTCCCGGAGGTATTCATCGACCAGACACGTAACGTAAAGCTTTCCGGGGAAGCCTATTTTGAAGTTACCAAAAATCCGGAACAACATTTTATTGTATCGACTCCACACCAGGCAGTCGTAGAAGTATTAGGCACATCCTTCAATGTAGAAGCATTTGCTCACGATTCTACCATTGCCACTACTCTAGTAGAAGGAGCCGTCCGCTTCAAATATGAAGGGAAAGAAGTAGCCATTCATCCCGGAGAAAAGATTGTATATAACCGCCTGAAGAAACAATATGAGACCTTCAAGACCAATGGAATCTCGGAATCTTCTTGGAAAGACGGGAAACTGATCTTCAGCAATACACCTTTCAATGAAGCCCTGCACATGCTGGAGAAACGCTATTATGTACAATTCAAAGTTTCCAATCCTAAATACCAACATGATGCGTTCACAGGCACATTCACCAACCAGCGCTTAGACCGTATTTTGGAAATTTTCCAGATTTCGTCGCATATCAAATGGCGTTATATTACATCTCAAGATAAATCAGAGGAGCAACAAATCATTGAAATCTACTAAAACAACTACACCAAAAAAATTATATAAGAAAGTTGTCTTTTCGTTTAGGAATCTCTTTCTTTCGTTTGTCTTACATATAAAGAGAATAAAAATAGAATATTAAACTTAAATCATTTACATCATGAAAAAGGAATCTTCTTAAAAACACACGGGGAAAATGATTAACCTTCTCCCCGTATGAAATGAATCAGTTAACCGGTTTGTTTGGCGACAAACCTAATCCATTTTTTATTCAAAAACACAACAAATTTATGCAAAAGAAATGTATAACGCCCTTATTATGGGCTGAAAAGTCACCGCACTCGACTTTTAAGAAAACACCAATTATTATGAAATCCTTATTTTTCGCTTGCCTGATCGGTTCAGCAGGATTAGCACAAGCAACCAATACGTATGCACAAACAACGACAGTCAGTCTGCATGTAGAAAATCAGACCGTAGGAGATGTGCTCCAACAAATAGAAAGCAAGACTGGCTTCTCATTTTTCTACAACAACCGCCATGTGGACCTAAACCGCAGGGTATCGGTTTCTATGAATGAAACGAATATCTTCAAGATTCTGGACGCCGTTTTTGAGGGAACAGATGTAGCTTACCAAGTAGTAGATAATCGCATTGTCTTGTCGAAGAGAAACAAATCCTTACCCCTTGTTCAACAATCCGGTAGAAAAATAACCGGTACAGTATTGGATGCAACCGGTATGCCGGTAATCGGCGCTAACGTCATGGTAAAAGGGACAACCAATGGAACCATTACCGATATGGACGGTAAATTCTCATTAGATGTAAAGGAAGGTGAAACTTTAGTCGTTTCTTACATTGGATTTAGTAATCAAGAAATAAAAGTCGGTAATCAAACTAACCTGTCCATAGCCATGAAAGAAGATGCGGAAGCACTGGATGAGTTGGTAGTTGTAGGATATGGAACTGTTAAAAGAGCAAATTTAGGAGGAGCTGTATCAACAACGGATTCAAAAACTTTTGCCTCTCGACCTATCCAAAATGCAGCTTCAGCATTACAAGGAGAAGTTCCAGGTTTAACAATCACTCGTTCTGGAGGCGCTCCTGGATCTGATATGACGATGAAAGTCAGAGATGTATCTTCAATAAATGGAGGAACTCCTTTAGTTTTAATTGATGGTGCTGAAGGGAACATCAACATGATAAATCCATCTGATATTGAAAACATTTCAGTATTAAAAGATGGTTCTGCTGCTATTTATGGAGCACGAGCATCTGATGGTGTTATATTAATCACTACAAAGAGTGGCAAACGTAATCAAAAGACAACTGTTGCCTTTGATGCATATTATTCTATTAAAACTCCAGCGCTATTAAGAAAACCTGCAAACTTATTACAACACGCAGAAATGGCTTTGGAAATTACAGATGGTTCATTTCCTATTGAATATACAGAAGATGAATTAGATTTAATTAGACAAAATAGTGATTTAGTTCTAACGGATGTAGAATGGGGACGCTGGACTGGATATCCTAAATTCTACAAAAATCAAGACTGGAATGAAATGCTTATTGGTAACGGCAATATGCAAAACTACAATATAAATATTTCAGGAGGTGGAGAAAGATATTCGTATATGTTATCTCTTGGCCACCAACGTGAAGAAGGTATCCCCAAATATGGAGAAGATACAAACAAACGCTATTTTGTACGTGCAAAATCAAGTATTGAGATTTTTAAGAATTTAACATATGATCTTAATCTTGCTTATGAAGCTAGCAACCGGGATTACTCGTCTGGACTAACAGAGGGGCAAAATATATGGGAATTAATTTATAAAACTCGCTCATGGGCACCTATGTACAACCCATCCGGAACATTTTATACTTTTGAAGGATTTGATAATCCAGCCCAAGTTCTTGAAGAAGGAGGAATGGTTAACAAAACGACAGGAAATGTTACGGTAAATAACCAACTTAAATGGGATATTTTTGATGGATTACAATTAGTAGGACAAGCAGTAATTCGCAAATACGACCAAGATGAGAATGTAACCAATAAAAAAATTATTAATTATGATTGGGACAACAATGAAGTAAGGGAAAAAAGAACGCCCAATAGTGCGGAACGCAGATACCAAAAAACATTATCTAAAAATTTCACACTATATGCCGACTATAAGAAAAACTTTTCAGATAAACATGACTTAAGTATTATGGTCGGAACTTCTCATGAATCAGAAAATTATGACAAATTTTCTGCCAAACGTATTAATTTTGACCAACAAGAAAATATGTCTCTACAACTAGGTAGTTCTCAAGATCAATCTGCTTGGAGTGAAGGGAATCAATGGACTATTAATTCATTTTTCTCTCGTGTAAATTATACTTTTGCTAATAAATATGTGATTGAAGGGACAATTCGCGCCGACGGAAGTTCACGCTTTGATCCAGACCACCGCTGGGGATGGTTCCCAGGAGTTAATGCGGCTTGGCGCTTAGGAGAAGAAGATTTCATGAAAAAGTTAGGTTGGTTTGAAGACTTAAAAGTCAGAGCTTCTTATGGTGAAATGGGAAACCAATCTGGTATTGGATTATATGACTATATTCAATTAATTTCTTTATCGAGTGATTATTATCCTTTTGGCACTGGTGTAAAAGGAATGATGGCAACATCAGGGAATATCGTTTCTACATCTCGAACTTGGGAAACTATTCAAACAACAAATGTTGGTTTGGATTTTGCAACCTTAGGGAATCGCTTATATGGAGCATTTGATTATTTCTGGAAAGAAAATAAAAATATGCTGATCCCCAAAACTTATCCCGCCATGTTAGGTGCAGATGCTCCAAGTACAAATAGTGGTCATCTAAGCGTAAGGGGCTGGGAAGTTTCTTTAGGCTGGCGAGATCAAATTAGAGACTTTGGTTATTCTATCAAGTTCAATATCAGTGATGCAAAAAACAAAGTCGTAGATAGGGTTGGTAGTAATTTAATCTCTTTAGGACTCAATTCTACTCCAACAGGATATCCTCTAAATTCATTCTTTGGATATGAATTTGATGGCATCATTCAAAATGAAGAAGAACTACAAGAATATATTGCCCGTTTCCCTAATGGAGGTATTCCTGGAGATTTAAGCGTTGGAGATGCAAAATATAAAGATTTGGATGGAGATGGACAATTATCTGTATTGGGCGACGGACAAGAAGGTTCTGGTGATGTTAAATATTTGGGAGACAAAAACCCTCGTTATAATTTTGGGTTCAATTTAGGAATGACATGGAAAGGATTTGATTTCAGTGCTTTTATTCAAGGAGTCGGTCGTAGGACTATGTTTTTAGAAGGAGAGACAAGATGCCCTATGCCTGAAGCTTGGTATCAATCTGCAGAATACTGGTATGGAAAAACTTGGACTGCAGAAAGAACAGACGCTAAATATCCAGCAATAACATTGAAGGATAAAAGAAACTATAATTATTATGTATCTACAAATACTAAATTCAATGTAGCTTATGCTAGGCTAAAAAATCTACAACTAGGCTATACAATTCCAACAAATATAACAACAAAAGCAGGCCTACAAAAGGTTCGCATATATTTCTCTGGAGAAGATTTATTTGAAGTTCATAATACACCTAGTGGATGGGATCCGGAAGAGGATAGCGGAAGCATTACCTCATACCCATTTACTCGCAATTATTCATTTGGTATAAATGTTGTATTCTAATATTTAATTAGTAAATGTCATGAAAAAATATAAAGTTATTTTAGGAAGTTTAATGGCTTCAATCTTATCTTTCTCAAGTTGTCAGGATATTGATTTATTACCTAAAGATAATTTACCAGACGAATTATTCTGGAAAACACCTGAAGACTTTGAAAAAGAACTAAACTGGCTCTATTCAAGGACCGAAACGTTTGGCACAAAAGATACGGATAGCGATATTGCATACGAATTACAAGAAAATACGACAAGCAACGGTACATTAATAGCACCAAATAGCGATGGAGACTGGAGCGATCGATTTAAAGATTTACGCCAATGTAATATGATCCTGACAAAGGCAGAATCATATGAAGGAAATCTATCTGAAATCGACAGATATATAGCTGAAGCACATTTCTTCAGAGCATATACTCACTGGCGTTTGATGAAAAAATTTAATGATATTCCTATTCTGACAAAAGTTTTAGAGGTTGATTCTCCTGAATTATATGGATCCAGAGAACCTCAAGAGAAAGTTGAAGATTTCATCCTTTCGGAACTGGATTCAGCAATACCTTCATTACCATTACAAAGTGAACTTACTTCTGAAGAAAATGGACGTATTACAAAAGGAGCAGCTCTTGCCTTAAAAGCAAGAGTCGCATTATTTGCAGGAACATGGGCAAAATATCATCAACACCGTTCAGATTATCAGAACTTATTGCAGCAAGCTATTGATGCTGCCAATCAAGTTATAGAAAGTGGTGAATATGCTTTGTATGAAGGATCAGGTGATGAAAGCTATCGCTACCTTTTTATTAATGCCGGAGACAACTCTAAAGAAGGAATCTTCGACAGTCGCTATGAAACAGATATCCGCACACACGGTACAGCTCACTCAGTCTACTGGGGTTGGAGAGGAACTCCTACCAAAAAGTTAGCAGACATGTATTTATGCAAAAGTACAGGACTTCCTATTGAAAAAAGTAATTCAGGTTTTCAAGGATATGCCACAATCGAAAGTGAATACGAGAATAGGGATCCTCGTATGAAACAAACTTTCTTGATGCCAGGCACAGATTATTTCAGCCCACAAGATGGTGAATTGATTTGCCCTCCACAGTTTACAATTCGTCCTGAAACTCGTACAGGATATAAATTGTGGAAGTTTATGGCAGAAACATCCATTCCATCTGATAAGGATGTTTTTGATTATCATATCATCCGTTATCCAGAAGTTTTATTAATTTTGGCAGAAGCGACATTTGAGAAAGACGGATACATAAGTGATGAAGTTTTAAATAAAACAATAAATGTTATCCGTTCCCGCAAAGGAGTTGAAATGCCGCCATTGACCAATGCATTTGTTAAAGATAACGGATTAAATATGCAAACAGAAATCAGAAGAGAACGGACCATCGAATTGGCCTTTGAGGGATTCAGACGAGATGATTTAAGACGTTGGAAAACAGCAGAAACAGAACTTCCTGAGGCCATAAAGGGTATTAAGTTAAAAGGATCAGAATATGAAAATCTGAATGTACTAAATGATGGAAATCCGGGACTTACTGATGAAAATGGATTTTTAATCGTCGAACCGGCAGAAAACAGGCATTTTGAAGTTCCTAAACACTACTATTATTCTTTACCATTAGATGAACTATATTTGAATCCTAATCTGGCTCCAAATAATCCTGGTTGGTAAAAAATAACCCTCTTTCCGGCTATTCACATCAAATGAATAGCCGGAACATTATAAAGAAACACTTATTAATTATAAAGATATGTCATTCAAAAGTTTAAGTTCTTATATTGGGATATTGCTTATTTTTAGTCTGAGTAGTTGTCATTTATCAACAAAAAAGGACGACATTTCAAAAACCCAGGCTCCACGAATTATCAACATCATTAATTTTATCCGACAAACAGACTATCGGATAGAAAATTCTGACTCTTTATTATATCAAACAGTAGAAGAACAATTAAATCTCATCAACCGATATAACCTGCCTGCAACATTCTTGTTACAATATGATGCATTAATCAAACCAGAGTATCAACAACTATTTAAATCTCAATTAAACCAACAGTCGGAAATAGGAGGTTGGTTCGAAATCACACAACCACAGGTAGAAGATGCAGGATTGGAATGGAGAGGTGAACATTCATGGGTTTCTCACGCCAATATTGCATTCAGTACAGGATACACAAAAGACGAAAGAGAGAAATTAGTTGATGTATACATGGAAAAATTCAAGGAAATATTCGGGGAATATCCCAAATCGATGGGTTCATGGTACATCGATGCACATACCCTTAATTATATGTATGAAAAATACGGCATAATAGCTTCTTGCAACTGCAAAGATCAAATCGGGACCGATGGTTACACACTTTGGGGAGGATATTGGAACCAAGCGTATTATCCAAGTAAACTAAATGGATACATGCCGGCCCAAAGCCAAGAACAGCAAATTCCCGTTCCTGTATTTCGTATGCTTGGAAGTGACCCGATCTATCAATATGATGATGGATTAGGAAACGACAGACAAGGTGTGATCTCGTTAGAACCGGTATATACGCAAGCAGGGAAAAATAGAGCCTGGGTTCATTATTTCTTCAATGCGATAGTTGACCAACCCTGTCTGGCATTCAATTATGCGCAGGCCGGACAAGAGAATTCTTTTACCTGGGATGCAATGAAAGATGGGCTTGAAATGCAAATTCCTATCATTGACTCTCTCCAAAGAACCCAGAAGATACAAGTACTGACATTAGCTGAAACCGGAAAATGGTTTAAAGATAAATTCTCTACAACTCCGGCAACTGCAGTAACTGTATTAAATGACATTAGGAATGAGAATAATAAAACCGTCTGGTTTAATAGCCGGTATTACCGTGCTAATTTACTTTGGAAAAATCAGAACTTCAGTTTCAGAGATATTCACTTATTTGATGAACGTTTTAAATCCCAGTATGTAGATAAACCAGGTGAAAGCAGCCAATTTTTCTTCTATACATTACCGATGGTCGACGGATATATGTGGAGTACTCCTGAAGATCGTGCTGGAATGCAAATTGTTCAGCATAGCGCATCCGGAGAGAAAAAGGTTGTCCGACTCAATCCTCCTACAATAACTGAACCCGATATTAAAACATTGGTAGTAACTTGTACAGACGTGGAAAACCATTCTTTCAAAATGACATTTACAGAATCAGATTTTGAAATAACTTGCGATACAAATGATAAAGATTTCAGATGGAGTTTAGACTTGCATACAGCCTCATCCGAACTGCCTTTCAAAGAAATTGAAGGACAAAATATCATGGCAGAGTTTCAAGGATTTAAATATGTCATTCGTTGTTTGGATGGAAAACCGGAAATATCCGGCGACTGTGCATTACGTATCTCTCCGGTACAAAATCGAATAAAAATTGATTGCACCAATAACCGATAAACATAGATATAAACATGAACAAGAAAAGAATACATAATCTTTGTCGCTGCTTGCTGAGCCTGCTACTAATAGGTTCAAGTCTGTATATCCATAAAATATCAGCGACTGAAAATCAGGGTCAGCCTCTTCAATTAAAAGGTGGCAGATTTGTAACTTTGTGCATTATGATTCGCACGTCTCCATGGGAAGTTTCTCGAGACGTAAAGCTGCATCCCCGTGATGAAGGAAATTGGCATTCACTCGAACAAGTAAAGGCCTTACGAGAGGCTTTTGCCAAAAATAACCCGGATGGAAGATTAACATGGGGTTTTACACTGAATGCGTTGGAAGATCAACGGCCTAATTACCAGGAGATACGGGATTTTGCCGTAGAATGCCAGAAAAAATATGGAGATGAAATATCTTATTTCCCAGGATATTTTCCGGCCATGTATTTACCTCGAGAAAGAGTTAATAAAGAAATGTCTGAAGCTATTCATGAAATTTCAGAGATGGTTGGAAATGGATATCGGCCCAAATGTATCATGGGTGGCTTTCTGTCGGCCGATAACTTGAAATACTTAGCGGAAAAAGAGAATATACATGTTGCCCATGCTGTTATATGGAGCCAGCACAGTATTGATGGAGGTGGAGCCGACGGTTCTCCATCATATCCTTATTATCCGTCAACACAGCACTTTTGCAAACCAGCACAAGGAAAAGATGATTTTATTGATTGCGTGAACTTAGACGGATGGACAATGGATTTCATTTGTGCACGGCAAGCCGGACAAAATGGTCATGCGATTACAGAATATAACAGTCGCAGAGGCGTCGGGCCCATTGAAACTTATAAAGGATGGGGACTGGATTTAGGTCACTATGAAGTCATGCATACTCAATCCATTCATTTTGATAAAGGAGTCGAATTAAACGGTTTTGGTTGGGTCACCAACATTTGGGAAGCTCAGATGTATTATGAGTTTGGAAAAGAGTTTATCTGTCAGGCCATGGAGAAATGGGTAACTGATACCAAAAAACGATGGCCCGATGTTCACTTTGTTACTTTTGGCGAATTCGGAGAATTATGGCGCTCCGAATACAAATCCAATGATGATTGGAATTATAAATTCGAAGAACGCGGTTCAGGATTTGGAGATTCTTACAATAACTTAGAAATAAAATGGTTCATGAACAAAGAATTCCGTTTAGCTTTATTGCGAGACTGGCATAAAGAAGGTTCGCCAACTTACGTCATCGATTTTACCCGCTATGATTTACCAGCCCATGAACCCGCAGATCCTTCTCCAGAACATCCTATAAAAGACTGGAGCTTAATGAACGTAATCAACCAAAAAGGATTACGGGAACAAGATAAACCAAGGCAGTTAAATGAATTAAATCCTAAAGATCAGGATTTAATCAAGAAATTTTATCCGGAATTATTTAAACAATAGGTAAGTTTCATGAAAAATGTAGGAGCTATATTTATTTCAATTCTATTAAACATAATTTCTCCTTCTGTTGTGGCAGAAGGGGAAAACATTCAACTAAAAGGAAATCGTTTTCTTACCTTTAATACAATTATTCGAGTTAATCAAATTGAGGTTAGCAGAGATAAAAATGCAGGTGTAGATGAAAGGAATTTACATTCACCAGAAAAGATCATTAAATTTAGAGAGGCCATAGAAGAAGGATTTCCTGGCTCAAAAATAACATGGGCTTTCAGTTGGTTGGCTTTAAATGATACAACTAAACAATACCAGACAATTCGCAAAATTGTAGTTGGATATCATCAAAAACTTGGGGATGAAATCACCTTCATACCAGGAGCCTATTTTGCTAATGCATATAATTCAACTGAACAAGTAAACAAGGACATCCACGATGGCTTAAAGATTATAGAAAATATGGTAGGTAATTCATACCGCCCTAAAAGTATTGTTGCAGGATTCCTATCTTCAAAAAATCAAGAATACTTAGTCAATGAAGAAAATATCCATGTCTGTCAAGGAAATATCTGGAGTCAATATGCTATAGACAACCAAGACGGAGACGGAGCCGTATGTTATCCATTTTATCCTTCTAAAGAACATTTTTGTAAACCTGCACAAGGAAAAGAGGACTTTATTGACTGTGTTAATTTAGATGGCTGGACTACTGATTTTTTAGCAGCAAGAAGAGAAGGTTTCGCAGAAGGTTTTAATAGCAGAATGGGGGTTGGCCCTATTGAAACATTACAAGCCTATGGATATGATATAGGATTAAAAGAAATGCTACATACAACCGCCATTCATTATGATCAAGGATTTGATCTAAACGGGTTTGCTTGGGTCACAAATTGCTGGGAAATCTCTTTAGAAATAGATTATAAGGGATTAACTGAGTGGCTAAAACAAATTAGACAACGGTGGCCTGACGTAAAATTTATCTCCCAAGGAGAATTCGGATTGATTTGGAGGAATGAATATAAGAATAATAGTTTTAACTATCAATTCCAAGAAATAGGATCTGGAATTGGAGGTTCTGATGCTAATAAAAAAATTAAATGGTACATGAATAAAAGTTTCAGATTAGCTTTATTAAAAGACCTAAATACTCAGGAAGAGAAAGTAATAGATTTCACATCGTACAAGGATAAAGCTCAAGAACCGGTTTCTGGAACTACACGCAATTGGACTCTGTTTGGTGATATAAATCAAAAACAAACAAGGGAACAAGATTCTCCTGTTTTTATATATCAATTAACAAACAAGCAAAGAGATCTCATTAAAATATACTATCCAGAATTATTTAATGCTCCATTCAATAACTAAAAGGATCAATTTATATCAGATAAGTATTTTAGAATCAACCCCTATCAAGATTCTCAATCT